>Ga0209990_10000011_pt1 | contig 212364 bp, 190 predicted proteins | sample NOAtaG_6_FD_187304 | JGI IMG/M metagenome (GOLD analysis project Ga0209990, IMG submission 187304) | Freshwater lake microbial communities from Lake Erie, under a cyanobacterial bloom - NOAA_Erie_Diel5S_2200h metaG (SPAdes) (version 2) | ecosystem: Environmental > Aquatic > Freshwater > Lake ... | reverse complement strand
ACCGGATTCGATGATCAGGATTGTCGTAGATCCACTTCAATGGCTTGGGGTGCTTGTTGTGTTCCCTGATGTATCGCATGAGCTTCTTGTCGAGGTCCTTGACGCTGGTGAAGACCCCGCGCGTGATCACGTCGCGCTGGGTGCGAGCAAACCAGTTCTCGACCTGGTTGAGCCAGGACGAGTAGGTGGGCGTGTAGTGCATCGTCACGTTGGGGTGCTCGGCGAGGAACTCGGCCACGGCCTGGGTCTTGTGGCTGCTGACGTTGTCGCAGATGACGTGGATGGGGGTCTTGCGGTGTTGGGTGCTGGCAATTTCAGTCAGGAAGGCCACGAATTGAGCGCTGGTGTGACGCGGGGCGGTTCTGCCGAGCACCTCGCCTGGGGCGGTGTTGAGTGCGGCGAACAGACTGAGCGTGCCGTTGCGCTTGTACTCGAAGCCGTGACTCTCGGCGCGTCCGGGGGCCAGCGGCAACATGCGGTCCTGGCGGTCGAGGGCCTGGATGGCGGTCTTCTCGTCCACGCAGAACACGACCGCTTTGGCCGGCGGATTCAGATAGAGCCCGATCACGTCGGCGGCCTTGGCCTCGAAGTCCGGATCGTTGGAGATCATGTGCCGGTCGAGGCGGTGGGGACGGATGTCGTGCTTGCGCCAGATGCGCTGCACCGTCATGAACGCAACCCCGAGTTGCGCGGCGAGCTTGCGGCTGCTCCAGTGGGTCGACCCGTCCTTGGGCTTGCGCTTCAACGTGTAGTCGAGCACGCGCGCCTCCAGCCGCGCCAGGTCCTTGCGCGGCGCACGCCCCGGGTGCCGCGCGTACAGCCCGCCCAGGCGATCCGCCTCGAAGCGCGACTTCCACGTCGACACAAACCGCGAGTCGCAGCGCAACTCGCCCATGATCGTCTGGCGCGAGGCGCCCTCGTCGAGCAGCAGGATCAGGCGCGCCCTGCGCACCTGACCCACGGCCAATGTGCGGCTGCGTTGCATCGCCATCAGTTCCTGCCGCTCGGAAGCACTCAGGTTCATTTTGTTCATGCACCTTCGACTAGGTGCAATTTCATTGGTTCAATGTACTAGCACCAAAGTCGGTGGTCGGATCCAGCAGGTCTCCCTGCGGTCCAGCGGCCCAAGACAGCCGTTCAACCGTAATCTGGATGCGAGAGTCGCCGGTGTTGACAACCTCGACGGACGCGCTGTGCTGCCCAGCCCGGAGGTCCACCCGCACGGGCGACACGCTGAACAAACCAGCGGCCAGCACAGCCGCGCTGGCCGCCATTAGGCCCGCGGCAAGAGCAACGCACAGCAGCCTCAGCGCCAAAGCTGAATGCCGAAAAAACGATGCGGGCGAGCCATAGCCCGCCCGCGCAGTTCACCCACTGAAGACCACTGAGGCTGCAACCCCTCAGAAATCGATGTTAACCGTCACGGTCTGGCCGTAGGCACTAGGATTGACCGACTGGCTTCCCGGCACTCGCCAATAGATCGTCAGCGCCTGGTTGCTACCCGAACCTGTGCGGGCAACACCCGCCCCGACGGTGCTGGGAAAGACGGCGGTGCGAGCGGAATCAGAGTACAACTCGTAGCTCAGTGCGGAACCGGACGCCGGGGTAGCCGTCATCTGCCGCACGCCCGGAGTCGCGTACACCTTGTAGGCCGTTCCGTTGCTGCAGAGGATGGACATGTCGTTTTGCGCGTCGATTGCGGCGCCCGCATAGACCCCGAACGCCATGTTCGTGGGTGTGGCCGTGAACGAGCAAGCGGCGGGGACAGTAGCCGACACAGTAAAGGTTGCGGTAGCGGTAAGCGCTTGGACAGCCGGAGCAGTGAATCCCAGAGCCGTAACGCAAGCAAGGACCCGGAAAACCGAAGATTTTTTCATGAAAACAGTCTCCAAAACCATGGATTGGGAAGACCCGCTTGTCACCATGAAGTGTTGTCTGGATTTGATTTGAAAAACAGTAAGCGCAGACTACTGTCTTGGGCGACTTTCAAAAGCTTTTACAAGAAATCCAGCATCGCCCTCAAGAATCGGGACGGTTTGCCGTAAACGGCGGGTCGAGTGCGCTACCAGTTTGAACGTCAGGCAGGGCCAGCACAGCGCTTTGAGCTGGGGCTCCCGTGAGGATCGCGGCAGGAGCCCTAGACGAACAACCCTGCTCCGCCCGAGTCATCCGGTTTCCCCGGCCGGTCAGCGCGTCTCCCATTCGACGCGAACCCGTCAAGCAAGTCTCCGAACTGGTCGTGTATGCGCTCCCAGTCCAGCGCCTGTGCCGTGGCACGCGCCTCGCGTCCCAGGCCAACCGCCTTCTCCGGTGTAGCCACGAGCTCCGTGGCGCGCTGCACGAACCGGGCAGCATCGGCCACGGGCACCAACAGGCCATTGATGCCATCACGCACGTGGGCCCGCGCGGCCGCGCAATCGAAGGCCACCACGGCAAGGCCGCTGGCCATGGCCTCGAGTGTAACGTTGCCAAAGGTCTCGGTGAGGCTCGGGAACAGGAACAGGTCCGCCGAGGCATAGAAGCGCGCAAGCTCCGTCCCTGTACGCATGCCCGCCAGTAACGCCCCGGGACAGCGGCGACGCAGCGTCTCCCGCTGTGGACCATCACCCACCAGCACCAGGCGCAGCGACGGGTCGACGGCACACATGGCGTGAAAAGCAACGATCGCCAGTTCCAGGTTCTTCTCCGGAGCCAGCCTGCCCACCAGCAGGACGACGCGCCCCTTGGGCTCCACCCCCCACGATTCGCGCAAGGCAGCATCACGCCAACGCGGGTCGAACAGCTTCGTGTCCACTCCGCGCGACAACACCGCAACATGGCGAAAGCCCGCCTTTGCCAGGTCGCGCTGCAATTCATCCGTGGGAACCAGCGTCACCTGAGCCCGGTTGTGGAAGTGGCGAAGGTAGGCCTCGATGGGCCGGCGCAACCAGCCAATGCCGTAGTGCCGACTGTAGCTGTGGAAGTTGGTGTGGAAATCCGAGGCCACAGCGATACCCAGGCGCCGAGCGACGGAGACGGCCGACCACCCCAGAGGCCCCTCCGTGGCCACGTGCACCACATCGGGCCGATTGACCCGCCACAGACGCGCCAGAGCCGCCCCAGCGGGCAAGCCCATTCGGAGGCTGTCGTAGCGCGGGATGGGGAAGCCTGACACCAGAATCTCCTGGAAGCCTGGCTCGTCAGCCGCCACCTCGGCCGAATGCTGGCGCGGCCGGATCAACTGAACCTGGTGTCCCCGTGCCCGGAGTCCGCCCACCATGCGGCCCATGGTCATGGCGACGCCGTTGATCTCGGGCGGGAAAGTTTCGGTCACTATGGCCACTCGCAGGCCAGGAAGGCCGGCCAGGCCCGGTTGCGGCGGTTGGGGAGGCTGCGTAATCACTTGCACGGGCAAAAAGCTTGCCCACCCCAGTTGAAACCTCCGTGACGGGCAGGTGACGTCCGCGTGACATGCGCGACGGTTCAGCCGAACAAAACCAGAGCCCAGACCAGGACCACATTCAAAAGCGAAATCAACACCGCTGCGCTGCCGATATCCTTGGCTCGCTTGGCGAGGCGATGGTCTTCCAAAGAAATGCGGTCTACGGCCGCCTCCACGGCAGAGTTGAGCAATTCCACCACCAGCACCAGCAATACGCTCGCCACCAACAGCGCACGCCCTGCGCCGGATGCAGGCACGAGGAAAGCCACGGGCAACAACAGGGCCGCAAGCAGCACCTCCTGGCGAAATGCGTCCTCGTGCCGGTAGGCGGCACGCAACCCGTCGAGGGAATAGGCCAAGGCGTTCAGGATGCGGCGCAGCCCCGTCTTTCCCTTGTGTGGACTCTCCGGCGGTATGGGATGCATGGGCGGTGTCGGGAAACAGGGCGGCGGGAGGTACGGCAGGTGGAACTTATCGGCGCATTGCTACGATTTCGTGTCTGGTCGCCGGAGCGGCGCCGGCGGCAATTGGCTCGGATCGAGGGGCGAGCGCGCTGGCGCGGCATCAGGGCTGGAACAGATACAGCCGATAGCCCACGGGTTGCAGGTCCTGCGCCTCCAGACGCATGCGCACCGTGGCCTCGGCCCCAGGCCCAATGCCGGCGCCGGGCGCGGCCGGCGCGAGGTATTCAGTGGCCGTAAAGGCTCGGCGGATGACCGCTTCGTCACGAACATTGGTGAGTGTCAGTTCCAGCAGCGGCCAGGCCTGGGCGAAAGGGGCGTGGTTACGGATGGTGGCGGTCAGCAGCACCCTTCCCGGGCGAGCCGGGTCCAGGGCTCGCAGGTCCGAGCCTTCGATGGACAACCGCTCGGTTTCCCGGGGCATGGGTACGGCGCATCCCAGGGGACGGCAAGCTCGTTCGAGCCAGGGCCTGAGCGCTGGCGCCCGCGCCGCCACCTCTGCCCGCAAAAAATAAGTGGCCTGCGCGAGCGCCGCGCCAGCGAGCAAGAACACCAGAACCGCTGACCAGCCGCCCCCGCGCCGTACCGCCATGGCAGATCGATCGGATGCGATGACGGGCTGAGAAGCCGGCGCTGCGGTCTGGGGCGCCCTCGCACCACGCCCTCCCCCGTCGTGCGCGGCCGCCGGCGAAGTCGATCCCCGTCTGGCGCCCGCCTGCGCTTCCTGCGGCGGAGGCGCCTGCTCCTGCCGGCCTGTGGTTGGCCCGGCTGGCGCAGCAGTCAGCCCCGGCAGCGCGTCACCGCGCGGATCGCTCGCCGTCAGGGAAACGAAGGCATCGAAGACGGTCTCGCACACGCCGCAGCGCACCTGCCCAGCCGAAGCCTGCAACTGATCGAGGGTGACGCGAAATGCCGCACCGCAAGACGCGCAACGCGTGAACATGGTCATGGACGGCGCCGCCCCCACAATCGCACCCAGCCGTCTCGAGCCCGAGAGGGTTCGAAGTCGAACCAGGGGGCATAGGCCCGCACCACCTCCTCCGACTGGGTCTCGAGCACGCCCGAGAGCACCACACTGCCGCCAGGCATCGAAAGGGTTGACAACAAGGGCGCCAGCACCCGCAGCGGGTTAGCCAGGATGTTGGCCACCACCACCTGGACAGGCGGCGCATCCAGTTCATCCGGGCCACAGAAGCAAGCCTCAACCCCATTGGCAGCAGCGTTGGCCCGGCTTGCCGACACCGCAGCCGGGTCGATGTCCACGCCCCGCACGTCCGAGGCGCCCAGCAGGCAGGCGGCGATGGCGAGCACCCCCGATCCGCAACCGTAGTCGATGACACTGGCGCCAGGAGGAAGATGAAGGTCCAGCCATTCCAGACACAGGCCGGTGGTGGGGTGGCTGCCTGTGCCGAAGGCCAGACCCGGGTCCAGCCTGAGATTCAGCGCGCGGGGATCGGGCGGCTCGCACCAAGTAGGGACAATCCACAACCGCGGGCTCGCCTGCAGGGGCGCAAACTGCTCACGGGTCAGGCGGACCCAGTCCTGGTCGGGAACGGCATCCTCATGGGGCTCAGCGTCGACACCGCAATCGGCGCAGGCCCGACGGGAAACTCCAAGGGCATCGCTGTCGGCCGGGAACAGCGCCGCCACCTCGCTGTCGAGCCAGGCGCCGGGCGTTGCCGCTCCAGGTTCACCAAACAAGGGCTGCTCTTCGGGCGTCCCGGCGCGGGCGTCGGACACATCCACGGACACCGCCCCTCCCTCCAGCAGCGCCTCGGACAATCGCTGCGCCGCCTCGGCACCCGCAACAATTCGCACCCGCCGCCAATACGCCATCGCCGCCACCCGCGCTCGTTGCTCAGCCCGCCTTGCTCACCTGCGAGAGCTTGTGTTCCAGATAGTGAATGCTGGTGCCCCCTCGCATGAAGGCGCTGTCGTTCATGATTTCCTGGTGCAACGCGATGTTGGTCAGGATGCCCTCCACCACCATCTCGGAGAGCGCGATACGCATACGGGCGATGGCCTGCTCGCGCGTATCTCCGTAGGTGATGAGCTTGCCCACCAAGGAATCGTAGTGGGGCGGGACCACGTAATTGGCAAAGGCGTGGGAATCCACGCGCACCCCGGGCCCGCCTGGCGCATGCCAGGCCGTGACGCGCCCGGGCGAGGGAGTGAAGCGGAAGGGGTGCTCGGCATTGATGCGGCATTCGATGGCGTGGCCCTTGAAGACGACGTCGCGCTGCCGGAACGGCAATTTTTCCCCCGCTGCCACTCGAATCTGGGTCTGCACGATGTCGATGCCTGTGATCATCTCGGTGACCGGATGCTCCACCTGGACCCGGGTGTTCATTTCGATGAAGTAGAACTCACCGTTTTCATACAGAAACTCAAAGGTGCCTGCACCGCGGTAGCCGATCTTGCGGCTCGCCTCCGCGCAGCGCTCGCCAATGCGGGCGAGTTCCCGGGCCGCCAGCAGCGGCGCGGGCGCTTCCTCGATCACCTTCTGGTGGCGTCGCTGCATGGAACAGTCGCGGGTTCCAAGGTGTACCGCGCCGCGGTGTTCGTCGGCCAGCACCTGCACCTCGATGTGACGAGGGTTTTCGAGGAATTTCTCCAAGTACACGGTGGAGTTGCCGAAGGCTGCCTGGGCTTCGCTGCGAGTGGTGTTCACTGCGCTCAGCAGCGCCGCCTCGGTGTGAACCACCCGCATGCCGCGTCCACCCCCGCCGCCGGCAGCCTTGATGATCACGGGATAGCCGATGGCGCGGGCAATCTTCACGATCTGCGCCGGCTCCTCGGGTAACGCGCCCTCCACCCCGGGCACCACGGGCACCCCGGCCTTCTGCATGGCGGCTTTGGCGCTCACCTTGTCGCCCATGAGGCGAATGGTATCGGGGCGCGGCCCGATGAACACGAAGCCGCTTTTTTCCACGCGCTCGGCGAAATCGGCGTTCTCCGACAGGAAGCCATAGCCGGGATGGATGGCCTCGGCGTCCGTGACCTCGGCGGCGCTGATGATGGCCGGAACGTTGAGATAGCTCTGAGACGACGGCGCCGGCCCGATGCACACCGATTCGTCGGCCAGGCGCACGTACTTGGCGTCCTTGTCGGCCTCGGAATGCACCGCCACGGTCTTGATGCCCATCTCCCGGCAGGCGCGCTGGATCCGAAGGGCAATCTCGCCGCGGTTGGCGATGAGAATCTTCTCGAACACTCGGGGTTCTCCTGAAGGACTTTTCCCGCGAGGGGCCGAGATGACCGGCCCCGATCAGCCGATCACGAACAGGGGCTCGCCGTATTCGACCGGCTGGCCGTTCTCCACCAGGATGGCCTTTACCACACCCGCTTTGTCGCTCTCGATTTCGTTGAGAAGTTTCATCGCCTCGATGATGCAAAGCGTGTCGCCTTCGCTCACCGTCTGCCCCACCTCCACGAACGGCTTCCCCCCAGGGCTTGCCGCGCGGTAGAAGGTGCCCACCATGGGCGAATCGATGGCGTGGCCGTCGAGTTCGCCAGCGGCGCCACTGGCCAAGGCGTCGCCGCCCGCTGGCGGCTGAGCGGGCGTGGCTGGCGGCATCACGGCGGCGGCCGCGGGCACGGCAATCACTGGCGCACCAGGCAAGGCGTGGCGCGTGATGCGCACCCGCTCCTCGCCCTCGGCGATCTCCAGTTCCGCAATACCGGATTTCTCCACCAGATCGATCAGGGCCTTCACCTTGCGCAGATCCACGAACGCACTCCCCTCGAAAATTGAACCCGTGCCCTCAGGGCTGCGCCAGCGCCCGTTCCAGCGCCAGCAGGTAGCCCTGGGGCCCCAGACCGCAGATCATCCCCACCGCCAGGTCGGTAAAGTAGGAATGGTGGCGGAACGGTTCACGGGCAAACACGTTGGACAAGTGCACCTCGATGAAGGGCACCTTGACGGCGGCCAGCGCGTCGCGCAAGGCGACGCTGGTGTGGGTGAAGGCCGCTGGGTTGATGATCACGAAATCAACGGGTGCGTCCAGCAATGCCTGGACGCGGGCCACCAGTTCAGCCTCGTTGTTGCTTTGAAAACTCTCCAATGTCGCCCCGGCGGCCTCTGCCCGCCGGCGCAATCCCGCCTCCACATCGGCGAGGGTCGTGGTCCCGTACACATGGGGTTCGCGCCGCCCCAGCAAATTGAGGTTGGGTCCATGCAGGACGAGAATCCGCCGGGCCATGGCAGCTAGCTCCGTTGCCGACACCCGGTTTCAGCGGGACGCTGACCCCTCTGGTCTGGCTTATATTTGCCCCAGTTTGCTGCAGATCGACGCATTTTGTCCAGCGAAGGAGCCCCCGCGAATCGCTCCCGTCAGTACCGGATTGCTACCCCGTGCGTGGCGGCGGATGGCGCCAGATCATGGAGCACGAGACCATGGCTGCGCCGAAGACTCCTCTCAAAAAACCATCGAAAAGAGTCTGTTTTCGGCGCTGATGTCCGGAGAAAGCGTTTTTTGCTTCAAAGAAGCGGCGAAACGATAGCCTCCAGCCGGGCTTCGGTGGTTGCACCCAGAATGGTCTGTACGACCCGCCCGGACCGATCCACCACCACCGTGAAGGGCAGCGCACCCATCTCGTTTCCCAGACTTCGCGCCAGTTCCAGGGCGTCGAGTTGGCCCACCAGATTGGGGTAGTTCACGCCCAACGTTTGCAGAAATGGCCGGACGGCCTCCAGTTCGTCCACGGCCACCCCCACGAACTGCAAACCTTGCGCCCCGAGACGCTGCTGCATGCGCACGAAATCGGGAATCTCCTTGCGGCAGGGGGCGCACCACGTGGCCCAGAAGTTCACCACCATCACCTTCCCCTTCCAGGCGGCAAGGCTGCCCTTGCCGCCCTCCGGGGTGGCCAGGCTCACCGACATGAAGCCAGCAGGCGTGACCGCGGTACCTTGCGGTGGCTGGCGTGTGGCCGGATTGAAGTACAGGCCAGCCGCCAGGGCGGAAAGGGCAACGGCGATGAACAGGAAAGCCTGGCGGGTCTTCGACATGGTCAGTCCGGATAACAGGTGAAGGGGGCGCTCAGCGCGCCAGGGCGGGCTCGCGCAATGCATCCGTGACCGGGCCCGGGGCGGGGCGCATGACTGCCGTCTCGGGCCGGCCCCGCTCCAGGGAGAGGCGCTGCTCCCGGGGCGTGTAACAAACGCCCGCGTCGGCACAGCCCTGGAAGCGAACCACCAGGGTCAACCCCGCAGCACCAGGGGGCAGTCGCTGCACGGCGAAGCGCGCCTCCACCTCGCCGCGGTAGATACGCACCCGCCCGAAAAACTCGTCGTCGATTTCCTGACCGGGGGGCAACCGGGGGGCTCCCAGGGTTACGCCGGCAGGCTCGGCGGAAAAACGCAGCTTGTCCTGGTACAGGTAATGGCCAGGCGCCACCCGCAGCCGCACGGTGATCTGCCCATCTTCCCCAAGGCGGCCAGAGACGCGAAAAGCCTGGTCCACCGGCAGCACCGCCGCGCCCGCGGGAGCGAGCGCGGCCAGGAGGAAGAAAGCGAGCGTGGCAGCAAACAGCTTCAAAGGGATCATGGCCGGGGACTGGTTTCCTCGCGGACCCAATCCAGATAGCCTGGCAGGCCGCGCTGCGCAGGGACAGCGATGATCTCGGGGAGTTCGTAAGGGTGGCAGTGCCGCAGAATGCGCTCCACCTCCTCGTAGCGTTCCGCCGTTGTCTTCACCAGCACCGGGTGTTCCCGGCCTTGCTCCAGGGCGCCGCGCCAGCGGTACAAGGAAACGCAGGGCGCCAGGATGTTCACGCACGCCGCAGCGCGCGCCTCGATCAAAGCCGCGGCGGCTGTCTGGGCTGTCGCCTCGTCAGGGAAATTGCTGATCACCACCATCACGGCGCTGGCCACTGAGGAATGCCTCACGCCGCCGGGGCCATAGCCTGGAGGGCGTGCACCACCGTCGGATGGCGCAGCCGCACCCCCAGTTCGTGCCGCGCCCGCCGGTTCACGAGGCGGCGCGACTCTCGCATGAAGGACATGAGGGTTTCGGGGATGAGACCCGATGCCCGGTCTAGCCCCACCCGCGGCGGACAGGGCAATCCGAAGCGCCGCGCCACCAGATCGAACCATTCGCCCATGCGCAGTTCGCTGTCATCGCACGCGTTGTAAACCCGGCCAGCGCGGCCTCGCGCCAGGGCGGCAAGCACCATGTGCGCGAGATCATCGGCGTGAACGTGATTGGTGTAGGGATCGGCCGCCGCTTCCAGCACCGGCGTGCCCGCCCTCAAACGCTCCAGGGGCAGCCGCTCGGCACTGTAGATGCCGGGCACCCGGAGAATGGCCACGCGAACGCCGCTCGCGCGGCCCCAGGCACGCAGTTGGCGCTCTGCGTCCACCCGCCGCAGCGCGCGGTCGCTGGCCGGGCGCACCGGGCGGGTTTCCGCCACCAGATCGCCGGCGCAGTCGCCGTAAACCCCGCTGGTGCTGATGTACACCAGCCGCTGTGGTAGTCTCGCGCCCCGCGCTAGAGCGCTTATCAGGTGTGCCGTGCGACTGTCGCGCGCCCCCTGGGAAGGCGGCGGCGCCAGGTGGACCACCTCCTGAGCAATGCTGGCGATGCGATGCATCGACGCGGCGTCGTCCAGGTTGCCCGGCACCGGGATTACGCCTGCCTGCCGCAGCGCCTCGTGACGCTGGGGATTACGGGCCAGGGCGAACAGCCGGCGCCTCCCCGCGAGCAAGCGCGCCACGCGCAACCCCACGTCCCCACAGCCCACGATCAACATACTTTTCATCGTCACGATTCTAGAGGAACGCCGCGGCACGGCCGCGACACCCCAAAAGGTACGCCCATGCCCTTCCGCGCAACTCTCTCCAAGAGCGGCCACTCCTTTGAAGTTCCCGACGGCGAAACGGTGCTCGCCGCGGCCCTGGCGGCCGGCCACACCCTGCCCTACGGTTGCCGCAACGGCGCCTGCGGCGCCTGCAAGGCGCGCATCCTCGAAGGCTCGGTGGACTATGGCGAGCACCAGCCCTACACCCTGACCCAGGGCGAGAAGCAGGCGGGCCTGGCGCTGCTGTGCAGTGCCAGGCCCCTATCGGATCTGGTGATCGACGTGCGCGAGGTGAGCGGGCTGGGAGACATCCCGGTGCGCAAGCTGCCTGCCCGCGTGCTGTCCCTCGAAAAACCCGCGCCGGACGTGGCCATCCTGCGCCTCAAGCTGCCGGCGAACGAACGGCTGCAGTTCCTCGCAGGGCAGTACCTGGAGATCCTGCTCAAGGATGGCCGCCGCCGCGCCTACTCCATGGCCAACCCGCCCCACGTGGATGATTACGTGGAGCTGCATCTTCGCCACATGCCCGAGGGGGCTTTCACAGGGCACGTGTTCGGCGCCATGAAGGAGAAGGACATCCTGCGCTTCGAGGGCCCCATGGGCACCTTCTTCCTGCGCGAGGATTCCGACAAACCCATCGTCTTCGTGGCCAGCGGTACGGGCTTCGCGCCCATCAAGGCCATGCTGGAGCATGCCTTCCACGCCGGCGTGACACGGCCCATGGTGCTCTACTGGGGCGGCCGCCGCCCGCGCGACCTGTACCAGGGTGCGTTGTGCGAGCGCTGGCAGGAAGATCATCCCCACTTCAGCTTCGTGCCGGTGGTATCGGAAGCCCTCCCCGAGGACGCCTGGACGGGCCGTACCGGCTTCGTGCACGCTGCTGCCATGGCCGACTTTCCCGACCTCTCCGGCCACCAGGTGTATGCCTGCGGCGCTCCGGTGGTGGTGGAGTCCGCCAAGCGCGATTTCACCAGCCGCTGCGGCCTGCCCGAGGACGAGTTCTTCGCCGATGCCTTCACGGCTTCGGTGGATGCGCCTGTCCCGCCGCCTGCCCCCTGAGGCTCCGGCGACCGACCAAGTCCCGCCGGGCGCTAGAAGAGCTCTCTGCGCCGCCCGCCGGTGCTCTCGCGCAGTTGCGCCAAGGCGAGTTGCAGCGCCGCCTCGCGATGCCGGGCCACCTCGGCATCGCGACCTTCCCGGGCCGCCAGCGCCGCCAGTTCGAGGTACACCGAATGGCTGGGTTCCACTGCCGCGCTCGCTTCCAGATAATTGCGAGCTTTGCCCCACAACTCGGCGCAGGCGCACAACCGCCCCAGGGTAAGCAGCAGCCCCGCGTCGCTGGGCTGCTGGTTCAACCAACCCTCGGCCTTCTGCAACAGCGCCCGCGGCTCGTCACCCACGCACTCGGCGTAGAGCGCCGCCAGAGAACTGTCCCAACCGGCCTCGATCGCCTCCTCGACGATGCGCCGGGCCGCGCCGGCATCGCCCACCGCCAGGAAGCAGCGTGCCGCCGTGCGCGCCAGCAGCGCGTCCCGGCGCAACTCCTGTCCCACGCGCTCCCACGCCCTCTTCAAGGAATCCGCGTCCACCGCCGCAGCCCGCAGCGCCTCGGCCGTGGCTGAGCGCCACAGGCGCGCCGTGGTCAACTCATCGAACACCTGCTTGCTCTGAAGCTGCGGCAGCAGCGCGAGCACGCGGTCCCAGTTGCGCGACTGGCGCGTGGCTTCGAGCTCCAGGCGAAGAGCGGCCGTGTGGCGGTGCCCGAGGCGGCCCAGCACCGCGAGGGCGTCATGATGGCGCCGCTCGGCCAGCAGCAACTCGGCCTGGGTGATCTGGCACAGATAGCGGTCGCCCGCATCGCCATCACCCGCCGCCAGGTACGCATCGCGGCGCGAAAACGCGCGCAGCTCATGGGCGGCCCGCGCCGCGATCACCGCCGAGAGGCCCGGGAGCACGCCGCTGCGGCCGGCGGCCGCGGCAGCGCGCTCGGCGCGCCCGTGGCGGCCTTCGAAAAACGCCCGCAACGCCTCGTCGAAGAGGGCGCGCCCGGCCTCCAGGCGACCCTGCTTGGGGAACTCGCGGGCCCGACCATCAGGAAAGCTCTGGGCATCGTGGCGGGCGGCCTCCAGCTGGCGCTGCTCGCGGAACGCGCGCGCCCGCGCCGGCAACCGAAGGGCAAGGGTGCCGGCGCGCAGCAGCAAGACGCAGGCCGCTACCACCAGCGCCAGCAGCAGCAGCGCCAGGTTCAAGGACAACTCCACTCGCGTGCCATGGCTGGCCAGCAACACATAACCGGTGTTGGCGCGCGCGAACAGCACCAGCCCGGTGGCCGCTGCAAACAGCGCAATCGCCCAGAGCAGCGCGCGCACGGCGCGGCGTGTCCTCAGCGCGCCGCGCGCTCGCGGGCCAGGCGCAGCGAGCGCGCGGCCTCGAGGCTGTCGGCGATATCGGGCAGCTGAATGGCCAGATCCGACCTGGCGAGCTGGTCGAGGGTCGCGGCGGCGGCCGCGCCTGCCTTGCCACGAACGTCGAAATACTCGTCGAGCCAGCGGGCCGCCGTACGCAAATCGGCGCGAAAGGTGGTTTCGTCGCGGGCCAGCAGGGCCAGGCGCGCCGAGAGCAGCTTGAGCTTGAGGTTTTCCCGCAGGAAATAGGCCTGTTCGGGTGCTAGCAGCGGCGCCAGCGGCTCATCGGCCACGCGGATGCGCACCAGATCGCGCAGATCGCGCCACACCTCGGCGCCCAGGCGCGACCACCAACCCTTGGAAGCGGCTTCGGGGCGCGGCGCAACCGGGATGGCGGAGGACACCTGCTCCGCCGCCAGGGGGAGTTTGTCCACCGCGGAAACCACTGCGTCGAGGCGGAAGGTGAGCGCCGGCACGTCCACCATCGGCAAGGCGCGCAACCGCTGCACATCGCCGTCGATGAGCCGGCGCAGGGGGATCAGATGGGGACGGTCGGCACGCTGCAACCGCTTGTCGGCGGCTTCCAGGGCGATCAGCGCCGCCCGCACGTTCCCGCTGAGCTGCAGTTGCTGGCTTGCCGTGACCAGGATGCTTTCCACCTCCGCGAGCACCCACTCATCGCGATTGCGCGCCAGTTCCTGATAGAGCGACTCCAGGGCCACGCGCTGGTTCTGGGCCTCCAGCATGCGCGCCTCGAGCATGCCCAGCCGGCTGTCAGCGTCACGCTGGGCATTGCGCACCGACTCGGCGGTGAGGCGCGTTTCGCGTGCCGCCGCGTCCGTCTCCGCCAACCGTCGGGCGAGCTCGGCCTGCACGCCAGCCAGGTCGCGGCGTGCTTCCGACCATTGCCACAGTGCCACGGCAAGGGCGGCGGCGGCCACGAGGGTGGCGGGCCGCAGGCCACGCAACCCACCCCATAGCGCCCGCACCAGGGGCGGCAGGGAAGGCGGGGTTGGCAAAGCCGGCGGCGGCGTGGCGGCGCCCGGGTCGGCGGCCGGTTGGGTGTCCGGCGCGGCGGGCGCGGGCCCGGACGCCGCGCCCGGGGGGTCGCTCAAGGCAGGCTCCGCACGCTCATGCCCCGTCCGCTGCGCGAGCGCCGGCGAAAAATCCGGCGAGAGCAGCCGCCAGGGCGCCGTCACCACCCGGAGCCACTAGCACCGTCACGGCACCCTCTTGCCTCAGGGCCTGGGCAATGCGCGGGTGAGGAACCACATGGGGCAGCAGCGCCACGGCGCGGCCGGCGTCGGCAGGCAGCAAGGCGTAGAGATTGCGGCCACCCTCGGCGCTGCTCACGGTGACCGCGTGCACAGCCCCGGCGCGCAGCCGTGCCACCACCTCGGCCTTGGGTGCCGCTGGCAGCGCCCGGCGGTAAACGGCCGTCACGCGCACCAGCGCGCCGCGCCCCTGCAGGGAGGCAGAGAGCACGTCGCGGCCCTGCTCGCCGGTGAAGATGACCACCCGCCGAGCGGCCACCTGTTCGAGCATGGGCAGGGCAAGCAAGCCTTCGCTGTCGGCGCGCTCGGGCACCTGCACGGCAACGGCACACCCCGCTTCGCGCAGCGCCGCAGCCGTGCCCTCGCCCACCGCCGCCACGTACGCCGGCGTGGCACCCGCGGCGCGCAGCAGCGGCCAGGCGATGCGGGCGGCGTTGCCGCTGGTGAACACCGCCACTTCCATGCCCGCGGCAGCGGCTTCAGCCACCCGTTGCGCCGCCTGGGGAAGGGCTTCGATGGCGATGGTGGGCAACGCCAGCGCCTCCCCGCCCAGGGCCTGCACGGCCCGGCACAGCGCCTCGGCCTGGCCGGCGGGCCGGGTCACAAGCACCACCCGCCCTCCCAGGAGCAGGGCGGGAAAGGCGCTCAAGCGCCGCCTCCGGCCTCGAGGCTGGCGAGAATCTCCCGCGCTCCGTCGCGCTCGAGGGCGGCAGCAGCAGCCTCGCCCAGTGCCTGGGCGCCGCCGGCCGACCACGGCGCGCGTTGCTCGGTGCGCGCCACCCGCAGGCCGTCGGGCGTGGCCACCAGCGCGCTGATGCGCGCCTCACCCGCCTCGATGCGCGCGAAGCCCGCCAGCGGCGTGGTGCAACTGCCCAACAGGCGGCGGCTCAGGGACCGCTCGGCATACACGCACCAGGCGGTTTCGCCATGGTTGAGGGGCGCCAGCAGTGCCGCCAGATCCTCGCGGCCGGCGCGGGTCTCGATGCCGATGGCGCCCTGCCCCACGGCCGGAATGCTCTGCTCCAACGAAAGCAGCGATGTGATGCGCGCCTCCAGTCCCAGGCGCTTGAGACCCGCCGACGCGAGGATCACGCCGTGGTACTCCCCTTCGTCGAGCTTGCGCAGGCGGGTCTGCACGTTGCCGCGCAGTGGCTGCACGCGCAGCCCTGGCAGGCGCGCCCGGAGTTGCGCCTCGCGCCGCAGGCTGGAGGTACCCACCACCGCCCCCAGTGGCAAAGCCTCCGGGCTGGCGTGGTGCACGGAAACGAAAGCATCCCGGGGGTCTTCTCGAACACCGATGGCGGCGATCACAAAGCCATCGGGGAGATTCACGGGGACATCCTTCATGGAGTGGACCGCCAGATCCGCCTCGCCGCTCATCAGTGCCGCTTCCAGCTCTTTCACGAACAGCCCCTTGCCGCCGATCTTGGCCAGGGAGCTGCCCAGGCGTCGATCGCCTTCGGTGGTCATGCCCAGCAGGCTCACCTCCAGGCCGGGGTAGAGCGACTCAAGGCGCGCCTTGACGTGCTCGGCCTGCCAGAGCGCAAGCGCGCTCTGGCGCGTGGCGATGACGATTCGGGAGGGGGCGGAAGCCACGGGGAAACACTCTTCGCGAAGGGTCACGGATTCTAGCAGTCGACCCGCGAAAGCCAGGTCCTAGGGACGCATCCTGCCGAAGGCGCGCGCCAGCGGCGCCTGGCGGCGGGAGACGGGCAAGCGCTCGGGCAGGCCCTTCACCACCGCCACCCAGCCGCTATCGCCGTCCTCGCCATTGCGCTCGAAGCCCGCCAGGTGTCGCTTGGCCACCAGGTAGCTGCGATGGATGCGGATGAACGATGCCTCGAACTCCTGCTCCAGGCGCACCAGAGAGTCCTCCACCAGGTGCTCGGCGCTGGCCGTTCGAACGATCACGTACTTCAGTTCGGCGCGCAGGTAGAGGATGTCGGCCACGGGCACCAGCAGCACACGGCCGCGCTCGGGCACCGACAGGTGGGTACGCGGCGCCGGGCTGATCTCGCGCAGCACCTCCCGAGGCGCGGGTTCGAGCGAACGCAGCCGAAGCAGCGCCTCGAGCAAGCGCTCGCCACGGATGGGCTTGAGCAGGTAATCCACGGCCTGCAGCTCGAATGCGTTGACCGCGTGCGCGTCGAAAGCCGTGGCGAAGATCACCCTCGGCGGCCGGGCGAGCTTGCCCAGATGCCTGGCGGTCTCCAGGCCGTCCATGCCGGGCATGCGGACGTCGAGAAGCACCACGTCAGCCTCGCACTCCTGCAGCAGGGCAAGCAGCTGGACGCCGCTGGCGGCCTCGCCAACCACATCGACGGGCATGGAAGCAGCGCAATCGGCGAGCAGCTCGCGCAGCCGGCTGCGCGCCGGCGCCTCGTCGTCGCACACCGCCACGCGCAACGCCCGGGGCGGGCTCACGGGGCCTTTCCTTCGTCCGCCGGGGCGGGCGCGCGCACGTAGGGGAAGCGGATGTGCACCTGGTAGGCGCCCTCGCGCACCCGGCTCTCCAGCGCGGCCTCAGCGTCGAAGTGCAGCGCCAGCCGCTCGCGGATGTTGCCGATGGCCATCTTGTTGCCGCCGTGGTGCGCCCCGTCTTGCCGATAGGGGTTGCGCAGCATCACGTGCACCTCGCCGCGCACCTCGTAGATGTTGATGCTCACCACGCCCGGCTCGGCGGAGGACTCCACGCCGTGGTTGACGGCATTCTCCAGCAGCGGCTGAAGCACCAGCGGCGGCATCATGGCGTCGCGCGGCATCTTGTCGGCGTGCCACTGCACGCGCAGGCGCTCCCCCAGGCGCAGCTGTTCCAGCTCGAGGTACTGCCGGCACAGGCGCACCTCGTCGGCCAGGGGCACGAGCTGGCGGTTGTCGGCCATCAGAACGCGGAACAGCTCGGCCATGTCTTGCAGGGCCGCCTCGGCGCGTCGCGGCTCCGTGCGCACCAGCGACAGCACGGCATTGATGCTGTTGAAAAGGAAGTGCGGCCGGATGCGCGCCTGCAGTGCCTGCAGACGGGCTTCGGTCAGAGCCGGAGACAACGCCCGCCCGCGCAGATGGAAAAAACCCAGCACGGCCGCCGCGGCAAACAGCGCCAGCGCCGCCTGCCGCGGCGCATCGCCAACGTCGGAGTCCTGCATCCACGAGGCCGCCTGCCGAACACCCAGCGCGCACAACACGGCAAGGGCCGCAGCCGCGCTCAGCCCGCCGGCATAGGACAGGCGCTGCAGCAACCGGTTGAGGGCGGCGGCCGCGAGCAACCACAGCACCAGCGCGGGCAGCGTGACCGCTACGACCTCCACGAAATCGTCGGGCACCGCCTGCCAGTGAGGGGCGCGAGCCAACGAGGCCGCGAAACACAACGCCGTGACCAGCAGCACGCTGCGCGCCCAAACCCCGGCATTGAGGAAGTCCGGCAGCCTGTCGGGGTAGCGGTTCTGACCTATACTCGCCATGAACGCACCGGGGGGTGGAGGCGCAGTGGAATCAACGCCTCGCAGCAGGCGGGGCGAGCCACTCCCGCGCCGGCCTCACGCGCCATTTCCGCCCCGGAAAAACGTTGCGTCCCTCTCATCGTTTCCGCCTTCCGCATGAATTCTGACGACCCTCCGCAAAGCGCGCAACCGGCCATGCAAGCCTGGTCGGGGCGCTTCTCCGAACCCGTGGACGAGCGCGTCAAGCGCTTCACCGCCTCGGTGCTATTCGACCAGCGGCTGGCGAGCTTCGACATCGCCGGCTCCCTGGCCCACGCCCGCATGCTAGCCTCCCGCGGCATTCTTTCTCTCGACGACCTGGCCCACATCGAGCGCGGCATGGCCATCATCGCCGCCGACGTTGAGGCGGGCCGTTTCCGCTGGTCCGTGGACCTGGAGGACGTGCACCTCAACATCGAGCGGCGCCTCACCGAGCTGGTGGGCGACGCCGGCAAGCGGCTGCACACCGCCCGCTCCCGCAACGATCAGGTGGCCACCGATGTGCGCCTCTGGCTGCGCGAGACCATCGACCGCTGCCTAAGCCTGCTGGCCGATCTGCGCGGCGCGCTGCTCGACCTGGCCGAGTCCCACGCCGCCACCATCATGCCCGGCTTCACCCACCTGCAGGTGGCCCAGCCGGTTACCTTCGGCCATCATCTCATGGCCTACGTGGAGATGTTCGAGCGCGACGCCGAGCGGCTTGCCGATGCCCGCCGCCGCGTCAACCGTCTGCCCCTGGGCGCGGCAGCGCTGGCCGGCACCGGCTATCCCATCGATCGCGAGCAGGTGGCCCGCGCGCTGGGCTTCGAGGGCATCTGCCGCAACTCCCTGGATGCCGTGTCCGATCGCGACTTTGCCATCGAGTTCTGTGCCTGCGCGGCGCTCGCCATGACCCACCTGTCACGTCTTTCGGAGGAGCTGATCCTCTGGATGAGCCCGCGCTTCGGCTTCATCGACCTGGCCGACCGCTTCTGCACCGGCTCCTCCATCATGCCGCAGAAGAAGAACCCCGACGTGCCCGAGCTGGTGCGTGGCAAGACCGGTCGCGTCAACGGGCACCTGGTGGCGCTGCTCACCCTGATGAAGGCCCAGCCGCTGGCCTACAACAAGGACAACCAGGAAGACAAGGAACCGCTGTTCGACACCGCCGACACCCTGGTGGACAGCCTGGCCGTGTACGCCGCCATGATGCGCGGGGTGACGGTAAACGCCCCGGCCATGGCACGCGCCGCCGCCGAGGGCTTTTCCACCGCCACCGACCTGGCCGACTACCTGGTGCGCAAGGGGCTGCCCTTCCGGGAGGCCCACGAGGCCGTAGCCCGGGCGGTACGCGCCGCACAGGCGCAGGGGCGCGATCTGGCCGAGCTGCCCCTCGATGCGCTGCGGGCGTTTTCGCCACTGGTGGAGGCGGACGTGTACGCCGTGCTCACGTTGGAGGGCTCGGTGGCGAGCCGCACGGTGGCTGGCGGCACCGCGCCGGCCCAGGTGCGCGCCGCCGTGGCCGAGGCGCGCCGCCGTCTGCCGGGCGCCACGGGCGGATAGCCATGGGACTGCCGCTGGCCGGGCTGTTTTCCCTGGAGGGCCGCGTGGCGGTGGTCACCGGCGGCAGTTCCGGACTGGGCCGCACCATCGCCCTCACCCTGGCGGAGGCGGGCGCCCACATCACCCTGGTGGCGCGCGACCGGGCGCGGCTCGAGGAGGCCGCCGCCGCCGTCGAGGCCCTGGGCCGGCGCGCCGCCTGGCTCGAAGCGGACATGGCCGACACCACCAGACTGCCGGAGGTGGCACGGCAGGCCGCCGCCGCCCTGGGCGCCCCCGACATCGTGGTGCACGCCGCTGGCATCAACCGCCGCCCGCCGCTGGACGCCCTCACGCCCGAGGACTGGGATGTCACCCTGGCGGTGAACCTCACGGCGCCCCACCGCCTGTCGCAAGCCTTCGCGCCCGCCATGGTGGCGCGCGGCTGGGGGCGGTTCATCCATCTCGCCTCGCTGCAATCGGTGCGCGCCCTGGGCAACAGCGGCGCCTACGGGGTGTCGAAGGCGGGCATCGCCCAGCTCGCCCGGGTGCAAGCCGAGGCCTGGTCGCGCCACGGCGTCAACAGCAACGCCATCGCGCCGGGTTTCTTCCCCACCCCGCTAACCCGCGCCGTGTTCGACGATCCAGCCCGCGCCGCCGCCCTGGCGGCGCGCACCATGATCGGCCGCAACGGCGCCCTGGAGGACATCCGCGGCGCGGCGCTGTTCCTGGCCTCCCGGGCGAGCGACTACGTCACCGGCCAGTTGCTGTTCGTGGACGGCGGCTTCAGCGCCGGCTGAGCGGGCGGGCGGCCGCTGTTCCTTGTCGGGGCGGCCGCGCCCCTGCTATCTTCGCCGCCCGCGCCTCGCAGCCGGCCGCCGGCCGGAAGCCAGCCGTGGCAAGGGGGAAAACCATGATCAAGGCCATGAAGCCATCGCGACTCGCCGCCGCCGCCACCGCCATCGTGCTCGCCCTGGGTGCTCCGGTGCTCATGGCGCAGCAGAAAACCAGCATCAAGGTGGGCTTCGTCACCTTCCTTTCCGGGCCGGCCGCGGGCCCTTTCGGCGTGCCCGCCCGGCAGGCCGCGGAGGCCATCGTGGAGTCCCTCAATGCCGGCAAGGCGCCCGCGCCGTATCAGATCAAGGGCATCGGCGGGCTGCCCCTCGAGCTGGTGGTCATTGACGAGGCCGGCGGCGCCACCAAGCAGGTGAGCGAATACCGCACCCTGGTGCAGCGCCAGGAGGTGGACTTCGTGATCGGCTACATCGGCAGCGGCGACTGCCTGGCCATCGCGCCGGTGGCCGAGGAACTGAAGAAGCTCACGGTGTTCTTCGACTGCGGCACGCCGCGCATCTTCGAGGAAGCCTCCTACAAGTACGTGTTTCGTACCCGGCCCCACGCCACCATGGACGCCGTGGCGGCTACGCTCTACCTGCTGGACAACCGCCCGGCGGTGAAACGCATCGCCGGCATCAACCAGAACTACGCCTACGGCCAGGATTCCTGGAACGATTTCGAGGCCACCATCAAGGTGCTCAAGCCCGAGGTGGAGATCGTCACCTCGCAGATGCCAAAGTTCGGCGCCGGGCAGTACGGCGCCGAGATCTCCGCCCTGGCGGGCGCCAACCCCGACGTGATCCACTCCAGCCTGTGGGGCGGCGACCTGGAGGCCTTCATGCTCCAGGCCCAGCCCCGCGACCTGTTCAAGAAGAACATCCTGGTGCTGGTGGCGGGCGAGCCCTATCTGCACCGCCTGCCCGGCAAGATTCCCGACGGCACCGTCGTGGGCGCCCGGGGCGTGAACGCGGTGTTCGCTGCCGACTCCCCCCTCAAGCGCTGGCTCACGGATCTCTACAAAGCCAAGGCGGGCATCGAGCCGAACTACCCCGCCTACAGCGTGGCCAACGCTTTCCTGGGCGTGAAGGCCGCCTGGGAGAAGGCGGCCGCCAAGAAGGTGGGTTCCGCCATTCCCATGGGCGCCAACAAGAACGTCAAGGAAGAGATGGAGAAGGCCTACGCCCCGCCCACCCAGGAAGAGGTGATCGCCATGTTCGAGAAGCTCTCCTTCGACACGCCCTCGGGCAAGGTGCAGATGTCGCTGGGCAAGGGCCACCAGGCCGTCACCGGCACCGCCTATGGCACCACCCGCTTCGAGAACGGCGTGGTGAAGGTGGGCAACATCAAGTACTACCCCGCTGAGCGGGTCAACCCGCCCGAGGGCGTCAGCTCGCTCGACTGGATCAAGTCGGGCTTCCGCGCCACCGCCAAGTGACCGCCAGGCACTCGGCCTTCCGCACCGTGCGCACAGCCCCCGCCCCATGAGCCAGATTCCCGCCGTCCTCGCCGACGCCGTGGTCTACGCCTCGTGGCTGTTCGTGATCGCCGTGGGCCTCACGCTCATCTACGGGGTGATGAAGATCCTCAACATCGCCCACGGCAGCTTGTACGCGCTGGGCGCCTACAGCGCCGTGACGCTGGCCGGCGGCTGGCTCGCCAAGGGCTACGCGCCCCTGGGCAGCTACGCCATGCTGGCCCTGGCGGCGCTGCTGGTGGGGCTGATCGCGGGCCCGGTCATCGAGCGCGGCCTGTTGCGATTCCTGTACGCCAAGGACGAGATCGTGCTGGTGCTGGTGACCTACGCTCTGTTCCTGATCCTGGAGGACGCCATCAAGCTCACCTGGGGCGTGGACCCCATGTTCGTTGCCGAACCCTACGCTCTGCTGGGCAATTTCGAGATCGCCGGACTCACCTACCCCACCTACACGCTGGTGCTGGTGGCCGCGGCCATTGTCGTGGGCCTGGCGCTGTGGTGGGCGCTCGGCTTCACCCGCTCCGGCAAGATGCTGCTGGCGGTGATCCACGACCGCGAGATGAGCGCCGCCATGGGCGTGAACGTGGGGCTCACCTACTTCGTCACCTTCACCATCGGCGCCTTCCTCGCCGCGCTGGGCGGGGCGCTGACGGCGCCCACCATCTCGGTGGTCACGGGCATGGGCGCGGAGGTCATCGTTACCGCCTTCGCCGTGGTGGTGATCGGCGGACTGGGCAGCCTGGGCGGCGCGGCGCTGGGCGCGGTGATCGTGGGCCTGGTGCGTTCCGCCGCGGTGCACTACCAGCCCGAGCTGGAGCTGTTCAGCATCTACCTGGTGATGGCGGCGGTGCTGATCGCCCGCCCCAAGGGGCTGTTCAGCGGCGCGGAGGTGCGCAAGATATGAGCGTCCACCGCACCTCCGTGGCATTGGTGGCGGCGGCCGGGGCGCTGCTGGCGCTGGGTCCGGTGATTCCCAACTGGGCCGTGTCGCTGGTGAACGTTTCCCTGGGCATCGGCGTGGTGGTGCTGGGCATGATGGTGCTCATGCGCACCGGCCTGGTGTCCTTCGGCCACGGGTTGTACTACTGCCTGGGGGCCTACGCCGCCGGGCTGGCGAGCAACCGCTTCGGCGCGCCCGACATGCTGGCCATGGTGGCGGGCGGCGCGCTGGCGGCACTGCTGGTGTCGGCGGTGCTCGGGCTGCTGCTGGCCAAGTACCGCGAGATCTTTTTCGCCATGCTGTCCCTGGCCTTCTCCATGATCCTCTACGGCCTGCTGGTGAAGAGCGCCGATCTCGGCTCCACCGACGGGTTCAACGTGCACGCCAAGTCCATCGCCGGCTTCGCCGTGGAGGGCGATGCCCATCGCCTGGGGGTGTATTCGGTGATCGTGATCACGGCGGCGCTGTGCGCGCTGCTGCTTGACGCCTACCTGCGCTCCCACCGCGGCCGGCTGGCCGAGGCCATCCGCGACAACGAGCTGCGGGTGGAATACATGGGCGCCTCGGTGTTCGCCACCGTGCACCTCAACTACGTCATCTCCGCCGTGCTGGCGGGCGTCGGCGGCGCGCTCATGGCCATCCACATCGGCCACATCGATCCCGAGATGACCTACTGGCCCCAGTCCGGCGAGTTCGTGTTCATCGGTATCCTGTCGGGCACCGGCAGCGTGTTCGCGCCGCTGCTGGGTTCGGTGGTGTTCGAGACGGTGCGCTCCTACGCCTACGAGAAGTCCCCCGACACCTGGCAGATGGTGCTGGGGGTCACCATGCTGATGGTGATCGTGTTCCTCCCGGGCGGGCTGTGGTCGCTTGCCAGCCGGCTGCGCGGCCGGCCCGACAGCGCCCGGACGGGCGGCTGACGCCATGGCCGTGATCTTGGACGCACGCGGCCTGGAGAAGCGCTTCGGCGCCGTGACCGCCGCCAGCAACATCAACGTGTCGGTGGAGCAGGGCGCCATCGTGGGCCTGATCGGTTCCAACGGCGCCGGCAAGACCACCTTCCTCAACATGGTCACCGGCTATCTGCGGCCCGACGCCGGCAGCATCCTGTTCGACGGCCGCGACATCACCGGACAGAAGCCGCGCCGCATCACCCAGCAGGGCATCTGCCGCTCCTTCCAGATCCCGCAGCTCTACAACAGCATGAGCGTGGCGGAGAACCTGATGGTGGGCGTGGGCATCGTGGCCTCGGGCGGGCGGGGCTGGGCCGCCTCCAATGCCCTGGACGGGACCCCCGAGCAGGCCGTGAGCCGCATGCTGGAGCAGTTCGGCCTTGCCGGACTGCGTCACCGCCAGGCGGGGCTGCTGCCCGAAGGCACGCGCAAGCTGCTGGACATCGCCATGGCCATGGTGGTGCGCCCGCGGGTGCTGTTGCTGGACGAGCCCACCAGCGGCGTTTCCGCCGACGAGAAGTTCGCGCTCATGGACATGGTCATGGCGGCAGTGCGCGCCATGCAGGTGACGGTGCTGTTCGTGGAGCACGACATGGAAGTGGTGGAGCGCTACGTGCAGCGCATCCTGGCCTTCTACGAGGGCCGCATCATCGCCGACGGCCCGCCCGCGGAGGTGCTGCGCGACGTGGAGGTGCGCCGCTTCGTCATCGGCGAGCAGGACCCCCCGGCCGGAGACCGCCATGCTTGAGATTTCCGGCCTCGACGTCTCCATCGGCTCGGTGGGGATCCTGCGCGGCGTCGAGATGCAGGTGGCCGAAGGCCAGTTCGTGGGGCTGATCGGGCGCAACGGCGCCGGCAAGACCACGCTGATGCGCGCCATCATGGGCATCCTGCCGGCGCGCGCTGGCACGATGCGCTTTGCGGGGCGCTCGCTGGCAGGCGTTCCCACCCATGGCCGCGCCCGGGCCGGCATGGGGTACATGCCGGAGGACCGCCGGCTGGTGCCCACGCTCACGGTGGAGGAAAACGTGCTGCTGCCCGCCTGGGCGGGCGCCCGCGCCGACGCCGCCACCCGCCTGGAGAGCGTGTACCGGATGATCCCCGAGGTGGAGACCTTCCGTGCCCGCAAGGGCCTGCAACTGTCGGGGGGGCAGCAGAAGCTGGTGGCTCTGGCCAGGGCTCTCGTGTCGGGCACACGGCTGCTACTGCTGGACGAACCCTTCGAAGGGGTGGCGCCCGTGCTGGCCCGGCGCCTAGCGGAGGTGATCGCCGGGCTCAGGCAGGCGGGGGTGTCCATCGTGCTCACCGAGTCGGACCTGTCCCACTCCCGGGACCTGCTGGACACCGTCTACCGCATCGACCGGGGCCAGGTGCGCGCGGGCTGAACCGGACGGCCCGGCCCCGGGTCGGGAAAGACGCGCCGGCGGGTGCGCCCGCGGCCGCATCCGGACGGCATGACGCCCTTGTCCCGCATGTAAACTCCGCCTCCCCCGACGTCCAGGAGTCCACGATGCCCACGCGAGGCCTGCTCGATCTCATCGGCAACACGCCCATGGTGGAGATCACGCGCCTGGACACCGGCCCCTGCCGGCTGTTCGTCAAGCTCGAGTGCCAGAACCCCGGCGGCTCCATCAAGGACCGCATCGGCCTGTCCATGATCGAGGGCGCGGAGCGCGACGGGCGGCTGCAGCCCGGCGGCACCCTGGTGGAGGCCACGGCGGGCAATACCGGCCTGGGCCTGGCGCTGGTGGCGGCGGCCAAGGGCTATCGCCTCATCCTGGTGGTACCCGACAAGATGGCCCGGGAGAAGATCTTTCACTTGCGCGCCATGGGCGCCGAGGTGCGCCTCACCCGCAGCGATGTGGGCAAGGGCCACCCCGAGTACTACCAGGACATGGCCAGCCGCATTGCCGCGGAAACCCCGGGCGCGGTATTCATCAACCAGTTCGGCAACCCCCACAATCCGCGCGCCCACGAAACCGGCACGGGCCCGGAGATCCTGGCGCAACTGGACGGCGACCTGGACGCCATGGTGTGCGGCGTGGGCTCCGCGGGCACCATCACCGGGCTGTCGCGGTTCTTCGCCAAGGCCTCGCCCAAAACCGAGATGGTGCTGGCCGACCCCGTGGGCTCGGTGCTGGTGGACTACATCACAAAGGGCAGCTTCGGCGAGGCCGGCAGCTGGGTGGTGGAGGGTATCGGCGAGGATTTCATCCCGCCCATCGCCGACTTCTCCCGCGTGCGCAAGGGCTATTCCATCGCCGACGCTGAGAGCTGCAATACCGCCCGCGAACTGCTGCGCAAGGAGGGCATCCTGGGCGGCTCCTCCAGCGGGACCCTGGTGGCGGCCGCGCTGCGCTACTGCCGGGAACAAACCGCCCCCAAGCGCGTCTGCACCTTCATCTGCGACAGCGGCAACAAGTACCTCTCCAAGGTGTACAACGACTACTGGATGATCGACCAGGGCTTCCTGGAGCGCCCGCGCCACGGCGACCTGCGCGACCTCATCACCCGCCGCTTCGACGAGGGCGCCACCGTCACCATCGGCCCGGACGACCTGCTTACCACCGCCTACGCCCGCATGAAGCTCTACGACGTGTCGCAACTGCCGGTGATGCAGGCCGACCGCGTGGTGGGCCTGCTGGACGAGTGGGACCTGCTGCACCATGTGCAAAACCCTCCCGGACGCTTCACAGACCCGGTGCGCACCGCCATGAACCAGAAGCTTGAAACCGTCGACCTGAACACCCCGGCCGGCAGGCTCATGGAAACCTTCGACAAGGGCCACGTGGCCATCGTGGTGGAGAAGGGCCATTTCCACGGCCTGATCACCCGCATCGACGCCCTCAATCACCTGCGCCGCAACGTGGCGCTCTGAGACCCCCATGGACGACCACTCCGCAGGCTTCTCCACCCGCGCCATCCACGCCGGCCAGTCCCCCGACCCGGTCACCGGCGCGGTGATGCCGCCCATCTACGCCACCTCCACCTACAAGCAGCGCTCGCCCGGCGAACACACCGGCTTCGAGTACGCCCGCACCCAGAACCCCACCCGCATGGCTTTCGAGCGCTGCATCGCGGACCTGGAATCGGGCGCCCAGGCCTGGGGCTTCGCCTCCGGCCTGGCGGCCATGGCCACGGTGCTGGAGTTGCTGCCCGCCAGCAGCCACATGGTGGCGGTGGACGATCTCTACGGCGGCAGCTGGCGGTTGTTCGAGCGGGTGCGCGGCCACTCCATGGGGCTCAGGGTGAGCTACGCCGACCCCGACGTGCCCGGCTCGCTGGAAGCCGCGCTGCGGCCCGACACCCGTCTGATCTGGGTGGAGACGCCCTCCAATCCGCTGCTCAAGCTCACCGACCTGGCCGCCGTGGCCAGTCTGGCGCGCGCCCGCGGCATTCTTACCGTCTGCGACAACACCTTCGCATCCCCCTGGGTGCAGCGCCCGCTGGAACACGGTTTCGACGTCGTGCTGCACTCCGTCACCAAGTACATCAATGGCCACTCCGATGCCGTGGGCGGCATCGTGGTGGTGGGCGAGGATGCCGCGCTGCGGGAGCGTTTCTCCTTCATGCAGAATGCCATCGGCGCCATCATGGACCCCTTCACCAGCTTTCTGGCGCTGCGCGGCGTGAAGACGCTGCCCCTGCGCATGGAGCGCCACAACGCCAACGCCCTGGCGCTGGCGCGCTGGCTGGAAACCGAGCCCAAGGCCGGGGAGGTGATCTATCCCGGCCTGCCCTCCCACCCCCAGCACGCCATCGCGGCGCGTCAGATGAACGGCTTCGGCGGCATGATCAGCCTACGCCTGCCCACCGACCTGGCAGGCACCAGGCGCTTCCTGGAGGCCTGCGAACTGTTCACCCTGGCCGAGAGCCTGGGCGGGGTGGAAAGCCTGGCGGGCCATGCCGGCCTCATGAGCCACGCCTCGCTGCCGCCCGAGCGGCGCGCCCAGTTGCGCATAGGCGACAACCTGGTGCGCCTGTCCGTGGGCATCGAAGACCTGGCCGACCTGCAGTCCGACCTGCGGCGCGCCCTGGCCGCCATCTGAGCGCCCGCGCCACCGTGAATCCCCGATCCCTGCTGCGGCCGCGCTGGCTCATGGCCGTGGCCTTTGCCGGCTGCGCGGGCCTGATCGGTTTCGGGTTGTACCTGCAGCACGCCCTGGGCCTGGAACCCTGCCCGCTGTGCATCCTGCAACGCTACGCCTTCGTGGCGGCGGGATTGGTGGGCCTCGTGGCGGCGCTGCATGGGCCCGGCAGCCGCGCCGGGCAGCGCGCCTACGCCGTGCTCCTGGCCGTGATGGCGCTGGCGGGGCTGGGCGTGGCGGCGCGCCAGGTGTGGCTGCAGCACAACCCGCCGCCCGTGGCCGAATGCGGCCCGGGGTTGGAGTACATGATCGAGGCTTTCCCGCTCACCCAGTTGCTGCCGGCGCTGTTCCAGGGCTCGGGGGACTGCGCCAAGGTGGTGTGGACCTTCCTCGGCCTGTCCATCCCGGAATGGTCCCTGGCCTGCTTCCTGGGTCTCGCCGGCCTCGGGGTGCTGGCTTTTCTGCGGGCCGCGCCCAGCCAGGCCTGAGGCCGGGGGCGCCACCGCTTCAGGCGGGCGCGCGGGCCTCGGCCACGCCGATCATGGCGTCACGGGTCACCAGGGCGGCGAGTTGCGCCTCGCTCCACCCTTGCGTGCCAGAAGGCCGCCGCGGCACCACCAGATAGCGCATGTCGGCGGTGGAGTCGTGCACCCGCACGGTGACCGCCTCGGGCAGCGAGAGGCCGAACTCCCGCAGCACCGCGCGCGGCTCGCTCACCACCCGGGAACGGTAGGCCCTGCTCTTGTACCAGTCCGGCGGCAAGCCCAGCAGCCAGCGCGGGTAGCAGGAACACAGGGTGCACACCACCACGTTGTGCTCGCCGGGTGTGTTCTCCAGCACCACCAGCCGGTAGGGGCCGCGGTCCAGGCCCAGTTCCTCGAGGGCGGCATTGCCGTCGGCCAGCAGCCGCTGGCGGAAGCCCGCGTCGGTCCAGGCGCGCGCCACCACCGCCGCGCCGCGCGCCGGGGTGCGCGCATCCATGTCCTCCACCTGACGGCGGATGCGGTCGGCGGTGAGGATGCCCTTTTCCACCAGCAACTCGCGCACGGCGATCTCCATCACCCGGTAGTAGGTGAGGGTGTCGTCGTGGTCCTGGCGCGGCGCATGGGGCTCGTGGGCGGCGGCACCGTCCCTGTGATCGTGGTCGTGGTCGTGATCGTGGGTCATGGGCTCAGCCGTCCGCGTGGCTGGCTGGCTCCAGCCAGTGCTGGTAGATCTCGATGTCGAGGGTGTCCGATGGCGGGCCCTGGTAGCCGGGCCACACCGCATGCTGGGCGAAGCGCACCCGGTACAGCGGCTGGCGCGGTTCGCCCGACAGGCCATAGGCGAGCTGCTCGGGATTGCCGTACAGGCCGCACAACCGCTCCACCACACCCTCATGGCCGCGGATGTACCAGGGTGTGCGCACGTGGCCGGGCGGCCAGGCGGCGCGCACCCGTACCCGGTCACCGGGCCTGAAGCGCACCGCGCCGGCGGAGAGGCTCACGGCAAGCCCCTGGCCGCGCCCCTGGCGTCACACCGGCGCACCGCGCGCCTCCACCTCGGCCATCTTGCGGCCCAGTTCGTCGATGCCGATCACACCGCGCTGGATGAGCGTCTGGGTGATGGCGAACATCCAGCGCTCGTAGTAGCTCATGCGCTCGTAGGGCTCCGGGCCCAGGGATTCGATGTTGCAGCGCAGCTCATCCACGCTCATGCAGGCGCACTCGCGGCCCGACAGCAGCACCATGAGGGCGTCCACGCGCTTCTCCCAAAGGGCGAAGTCGTGCTCGGTGGCTTCCACCGCGCCGGCGGGCAGTCCGCCGAGGTCGTGAACGCCCCGGATGGCGCTCATGGCTTCGCCGCCTTCGGGCTGTCGGCACCGGCCGGTGCGGGCGTGGCAACGGGTGCCGGCGCGGGCTTGGGTGCCCCTGGCGGCGTCTGCACCACCACGTGGCTGCCCTCGGCCAGCCCCGGCGGCGGATTCAGCGCCACGGCCACGTTTTCCTCCAGGCCGCTGGCGATGCGCACCACCTTGCCGTCGGTACCGGCCACCTGCACCGGCAGGAAATGCACCTTTTGCTGCGCGTCCACGGTGCCCACCATGGGTTTCTTGTCACGGGTCACCAGCGCGCCCGCGGGCACCTCCACGTAACTGGTGGCCGGGAGCAGCAGCGCCACATTCACGAAGCTGCCCGCCACGAAGCTGCCGTCGGTGTTGTCGAATTCCACCTCCGTGCGCAGCGTCCTGGTGCGGCCGTCCAGCTCACCCGACACCCGCGCCACGGTGCCCAGGCGCTTGCGGTCGGCCACGGCGGCGTCGGTTACCTCCGCCTGCAAGCCGGCGTGCATGGCCGTGGCCTCGGCCTGCTCGGCGTAAACGGTGACCTTGAGGCGCGCGGTGTCGGAAATGCTCACCACCGGCAGCGCCGCGGTCTGGTTGGAGGCGGCATTGGTGATCAGGGCGCCGGGGTCGGCGTGGCGCGCCGTCACCACCCCCGCGAAGGGTGCGCGCAATACGCGGTAGCCCCCCAGGGTGCGCAACTCGGCGATCTGCGCCTCGGCCACCCGCACCTCGGTGCGCGCATTGTCCAGCGCCTGCTGGGAAAAGAAGCCCTGGGCCGCCAGCTCTTCGGTGCGCCGGGCGATCTGGCGCTTGTTTTCCAGCCCCGCCATGATGGTGGCGATCTGGGCATCGAGCTCCGGCGACTGCACTTCGGCGATCACCTGCCCAGCCTTGACGCGATCGCCCACATCCACGGTGATACGCGACAGGTAGCCGCTCACCTTGCTGTAGAGCGTCACGCTCTTCACCGGCAGCGCCTCGCCCACCAGCACCAGCCGGCGCACGTTGGGCCCGCGCTGCGACCTGGCCACCACCACGCTCGGGCCGGCCGACTGCTGGCCGGCGCGCAGCTTCGCCTCGGCGGCCTCGCGGGTCTCGCGGGCGGTCCAGAAGCTCCACGCCGCCCAGGCCGAGAGGGCCACCAGCGCGATGCCCATCACGTAAAAGATAGCGAAGGAGCGGGCGGTGGGCTGGTGATGGGCATTCATGGGCGGGTCCTAGACGGCGTCGCCGCGCGCCTCGCGCTCGAAGCGCGCGTCGAGCAGGTGCAGCGTGGGCATCCGGCGGCGCAGCAGCGAATACACCACCGGCACGACGAACAGGGTGGACACGGTGGCCAGCACCAGCCCGCCGATCACGGCGCGCCCCAGCGGGGCGTTCTGCTCGCCGCCCTCGCCCAGGCCCATGGCCATGGGGATCATGCCGATGATCATGGCCAGCGCCGTCATGAGCACCGGGCGCAGGCGCGTGCGGGCAGCCTCCACGGCGGCGTCGATGACGTGCATCGAGGGGTTGGCGGCGCGCAGGTCGTTGGCGAAGCTCACCACCAGGATGGAGTTGGACACCCCGATGCCCACGGCCATGATGGCGCCCATGAGCGAGATCACGTTCACGCTCGTGCCCGTGAGGGCGAGCATCCACAGGATGCCGATGAGCGCGCCGGGCACGGCCATCATGATGATGAACGGGTCGCTCCACGACTGGAACAGGATCACCAGCAGCGCGTACACAAGCACGATGGCGAGCGCCAGGCCCAGCAGCAGGCTGGTGAAGGAAGACTGCATCACCTCGTACTGGCCGCGGATGAGGATCTTGGCGGTCTTGGGGAAGTCCTTCTCGGCGGTAATCTCGCCGATGCGCGCGGCGATGTCGCGCACGGTGCTGCCCAGGTCGCGCCCATCCACGTTGGCGGCGATGTCGATCACGCGCTGCACGGTGTAGTGGGAGACGGACTGAAAGCTCGCCTCGGGGCGGATGGTGGCGAGGTTGCCCAGGGAGATGACGGGCGCGCCGTGGGGCTGGATGGGGGTGCGCGCGGTGGCGGGCTGCAGCATGCTCCCGGCCACCGGTGTGACGGGCGTGGCCATGAGCTGCTCCACGCTCGCCAGGCGCTCGGGCGGCGTTTGCACCGACACGGTGTAGTTCACGCCGTTGGGGTTCAGGAAATAGGAGGGCGCGATGATGGCCGAGGAGGACAGCGACACCAGCGCGCTGGTGGCCACGTCGCGCTGGGTAAGCCCCATGCGCGCGGCGCGCATGCGATCCACCTCCACCTTGAGCGCCGGGTAGTTGAGCACCTGCATCTGGCGCACGTCCACGGCGCCCACCGTGCCCTCGATGGCGCGCTTGACGCGCGCCGCGTACACCTGGCCGCGCTCAAAGTTGGAGTCCTGCACCTGCACGTCGATGGGCGCCGGCAGGCCGAAGTTGAGCACCTGGCTGACGATGTCGGCATTCTGGAAATAGAACTCCGAGCCGGGGTAGCTGGGGGGGATCTTCTGGCGGATCTCGCGCATGTACTCGGCCACAGGCCGGTGCGGCTTCCTGAGAATGATGGTGACCTCGGCATCCATGCCGCTCACGTTGTCGGTGGGCACCAGGGCGAGGTTGAAGAACAGCGGCACCCCCACCATGTCGTTGATACGCTCCAGTTCCGCCTCGGGGATGATCTCGCGCAGGTCCTGCTCGATCTGCAGCACCAGCTTCTCGGTTTCCTCCAGCCGCGTGCCCACCGGGGCGCGGAAGTGCAGCTTCATCACGCCCACGTCGGGCGTGGGAAAGAAATCCGTGCCCACCACCTTCACCAGCGTCAGGCTGAGGCCGCCGAAGGCCAGCACCACCAGCATCATGAATCCCCGGTGGCGCATCACCATGGACAGCACCCGGCCATAGAAATCGGTCATGCCGTCGATGAGGCGGTCGCGGCCGCGGTTGAAGCGCACGCCCACGCCGCGCCCGCCGCCCTGGGCGTGCACCGGCTCCGATGCCAGCAGCACCCGCGAGAGCATGGGCACGAGGGTGAAGGACAACACGTAGGAGGCCAGCAGGGAAAACACCACCGCCAGCGCCAGGGGCGTGAACAGGTAGCGCGAGGCGCCGTAGAGGAACGACACCGGGAAGAACACGATGCAGATGGCCAGGGTGGCCATGGTGCGCGGCAGCGCCACCTCGCGCGAGCCCTCGATAATGGCCACGGTGAGCGGCTGGCCCAGGTGCCGGTGGCGGTGGATGTTCTCCACCGCCACGGTGGCATCGTCCACCAGGATGCCGGTGGCGAGCGCCAGCCCGCCGAGGGTCATGAGGTTGATGCTGTGGCCGGTGAGGTAGAGGCAGATCACCCCGGCCGCCATGGCGCAGGGGATGGAGGTGATCACCACGATGGTGTTGCGCCAGCTGCCCAGGAACAGCAGGATCATGAGCGACACCAGCGCCGTGGCGATGAGCGCCTCCGAGGCCACGTTGGCGATGGCGGCGCGCACGAAGCGCGACTGGTCCACGTCCAGGGTGATGTCCAGGTCGTCCAGCCCAGCGGCCCTGGCGCCCTCGCGCACGTTGTCCAGCAGCCCGCGCACGCCGTTGACCACCGCCAGGCTGGAGGCGTCGGCGTGCTTGAGGATGGTGAGCCAGGTGGCCCGCCGGCCATCCACGTGCACAATGTTGTTCTGCACCGCGAAGCCGTCCTCCACCCGCGCCACGTCGCCCAGGGCCACCGGCACCGCACCGGCCATGCGCAGGGGCATGCGGTTGAAATCGTCCACCGTGGCCGGGCTGGAATTCATCAGCACGTTGTAGTCGATGGTGCCGATGCGCGCCGTGCCCGAGGGGATGAGCAGGTTCGAGGCCTGGATGGCACTGACCACGTCGTTGGGCGAAACGCCCTTCGCGGTCATGAGGGTGGGGTTGAGGTCCACCGAAATCTGCCGCAGCCGCCCGCCGAAGGGCGCCGGCACCTGCAGCCCCGGAATGGTGAACAGCTTCACGCGCACGAAGTTGAAGGCGTGGTCGAACATCTTCCCTTCCGGCAGCGTGCGGCTGGAGAAGGTCATGTTCACGATGGGCACCGTGGCCGGGTTGTACTGGATGATCACCGGCGGCGAGATGCCGGGCGGCAGGATGCGCAGCACCGTGCCGTTGATGGCGTTGATCTGGGCGATGGCCGCGCCGATGTCCATGCCCGGGTGGAAGAACACCTTCACCAGGCCCGTGCCGGGGATGCAACTCGATTCGATGCGCTCGATGCCCGACACGGTGGTGGAGTAGGCGCGCTCGGAGACGATCACCACGCGGCGCTCCATCTCCTCGGCGGACAGGCCGGGGTAGTTCCAGCCCACGAACACCACCGGGATGTCGATCTTCGGGAAGAAGTCGACGATCATGCGCGTGGCCGCCAGCGCGCCCAGCAGCAGCGTGAGCAGCGACAGCACAGCCACGGTGTACGGCCGCCGCAAGGCAAGCCGCACCAACCCCATCATCTCGGAAACCCCTCCCCTGGGTGCGCCCGCGTTGAGACGCGGGCCGCGCGGCCGCTCGTTTTTGGAATGACTGTTTCACCGCGGCCAGCAGGCATTCTAGCGGCGGATCGGGCATGCGTCATGGCGCGCCTGGCGCTAGCGGTCTGCGACCATGCCGGTCCAGTGGCGCCTGGTCTCAGTGCCGCAGCCGGTCCGCAAGACGTGTCCAGTTGAACAGGTGCGATCCGGACAGGAAAGTCTGGTCCATGACCGGGGCGCCCGCCGGATCCAGCGTCGCAGGATCCAGCGACAGCACTTCGGTCTGCAGCCCGCGGGAGATGAACAACCGATCTCCTTCCCGTGACAGGGTCACGCCGCGCGGCCGCTCCATGTTCAGCACCCCCTCGAGTCCGCGGTCCGCCGCGCGCCAGAAGGTGACCATGCCGCCCACCGGGTGGGTGACGGCCACGGTGCCGGAGGCTTCGTGAATCTCCACGCTCAGCGCCTCGCCGCTCATGCGGCCGGTGACCTCGGCCGGACCGGTGATCAACTGCAATGCGTCACCCTCGCCCGGACGCAGGCTCAAGCCGCCCAGCGCCTGTTCGCCAAGCCCCGCGCGCGGTGCCGACACCACGGCCAGGGTGCCGCCGGGCGTGATGGCCAGATGACCTGCATTGTGGCGCTCGCCCTGAATCTCCAGGCGATGCAGAAGTTTTCGCGTACCGGTGTCCACCCAGGTCACGCAGGGCTGGTCCGCGCCCGCCTTGCCCCCGCCGTTGGTGATGACCAGTACACGCCCCTCCTCCACCAGGTGGCAGTCATGGGGGTTGTGCCCGAAGGTGGGAAAATCGTCCAACGGCCGGAGACTGTGCGCATCGCGAACGCCGATGCGGCCTTCCCCGGTCTGGATCACCGTCTCCGTGGAGAAGAGCAGTGCGCCATCGGCAGAAAAAACGCCGTGTCCGTAGAACCAGCGTCCTGGCACGGGCGCGATGAAGCGGCGCAGTTCGCCGCTTGGCAGGTGGAATTCCGCGCAGCCCGGGCCGATCTTCTCGAAGGCCACCACCTGCTGCGGGTTGTCCGGGCGGATGGCGATGGCGTGCGGCAGGAAGTTGACGGCCATGAGTGACAGCTTGCGGCCTGGCCAGTCCAGCGCCACGAGCACGTAGCGCAGCGTCCTGCGGTCGCCAGGGTCCACGAAGCCGCCGCCCCCCACGAGCAGGTCGCCCTGGGCCGACCACGAGGCTGCGTCCAGGGGCGGGTGCCCGGCAACCTGCAGGGCACGCCGCGCCGCCTGCGGGGCTCCCAGCATGCTGGCTCTGGCGGTCTTCATCGCGCCGGGGGGTGTCTGAGAGCGAGGACGTGCAGGGTCCGGATGGGCTGGCCATCGGCGCGCGTACCGCTCGGCGGCACGTCAGACCAATCGAGGGTGGCGGAGATTTCATGGCTGACCCAGACACCCAGGCGCTGAGGTTCCTGGATGGCGGCGAACACGCGATAGCCGTGGGCCATGAGCAGCCCCAGAACGCCTTGAAGTGACCGGTCCGGCCGCTGGTGCAACTCGATGGCCCATGCCAACACGGCGGGCAGGCGGGGCAAGGCCTCCTCCAGCACTTCATGTTCGTGACCCTCGATGTCCAGTTTCACCACCGTGACATCGGGCACCAGCGCTGCCAGCGTCTGGGCGCGCGTGCGGCGCGTCCCCGAGGGATGGACCACGCTGTTCCAGCCGGACCCGCGGGTGAGGCCCGCATGCAGCCTCACGCTGCCGCTGCGATTCGAGACGGCGCAGCGCTCGATCCGCCAGCGGCCGGCGGCTTCGGCGGGCATCCGCGCCCTGAGCAACGCGATGTTCTCCGCCAACGGCTCGATGGACACCACCGTGCTGCTACCCCCGCCAGCGCGCCAGAAGAACTCCGACAGCCGGCCCGCATTGGCCCCCACGTCCGCGATCACCTGTTTGCGCAACGGCAGGTTGGCGGCATACCAGTCTTCCTGCGGGGAAAGGGTGTCGGTCATGGATCGGGATTGCATTCTTCGCCAGCCCGGCAGGCTGCGGTGACTCGTCGAAGTGTACCGGCTGCGGGGTGCGTTTTGGGAACGCCGCACTCCCCTTCATGGCGGCCGGTGCCGGAGCCAGGGTACTGCGCCAAGGCCTCGCTAGTAGCTGCGCGGCATGCCCAGCACGTGCTGGCCGATGTAGGCGAGGATCAGGTTGGTGGACACGGGCGCCACCTGGTAGAGGCGCGTCTCGCGGAACTTGCGTTCCACGTCGTACTCCGCGGCGAAGCCGAAGCCGCCGTGGGTTTGCAGGCAGGCATTGGCGGCCTCCCAGGAAGCGTCGGCCGCCAGCAACTTGGCCATGTTGGCCTCGGCGCCGCAGGGCTGCCCGGCGTCGAACAGCGCCGCGGCCTTGAAGCGCATCAGGTCCGCCGCCTGCACGTTGACCCAGGCCCGGGCGATGGGGAACTGCACGCCCTGGTTCTGGCCGATGGGACGGTCGAACACCACGCGCTCGCTGGCGTAGCGGGTGGCGCGTTCCACGAACCAATGGCCGTCACCCACGCATTCGGCGGCGATGAGGATGCGCTCGGCATTCATGCCATCGAGGATGTAGCGGAACCCCTGGCCCTCTTCGCCGATGAGGTTTTCCGCCGGCACTTCCAGGTTGTCGAAGAACACCTCGTTGGTTTCGTGGTTCGGCATGTTGCGGATGGGCCGGACGCTCATGCCCCGGCCGAGGCTGTGGCGCAGGTCCACCAGGAACACGGACAGGCCCTCGGAGCGGCGCTTCACCTGCTCCAGCGGGGTGGTGCGTGCCAACAGCAGCATCAGGTCGGAGTGCTGCACCCGCGAGGTCCACACCTTCTGGCCGTTCACCACGTAGCGCTCGCCCTGGCGCACGGCGGTGGTGCGCAGCCGGGTGGTGTCGGATCCGGTGGTGGGCTCGGTGACGGCGAAGGACTGCAGCCGCAACCGGCCCGCCGCCACCTCGGGCAGGTAGCGCCGCTTCTGGTCCTCGGAGCCGTGGCGCAGCAGCGTGCCCATGACGTACATCTGCGCGTGGCAGGCGCCGGAATTGCCCCCGGAGCGGTTGACTTCTTCGAGGATGACCGAGGCTTCGGTGACGCCGAGGCCGGCGCCGCCGTAGGCCTCCGGGATGAGCGCCGACAGCCAGCCCGCCTCGGTGAGCGCCTGCACGAAGGCCTCGGGATAGGCACGCGCCTCGTCCTGGGCGCGCCAGTAGGCGCCGTCGAAGCGCTGGCACAGGGCGCGCACGGCGGCGCGCAGTTGCTGGTGATCGTCCATGGGGCCTCCCGGCCAGGGGGGCGAGGAGGGCGCCCCGAAAAAAACAACGGGCCGGCTGGAGGCCGGCCCGCACAGGCTTGGCGGCTGCGCGCTTACTTGCCGAACAGCTTCTGCAGCTCGCCCGACTGGTACATCTCGCGCATGATGTCGGCGCCGCCCACGAACTCGCCCTTCACGTAGAGCTGCGGGATGGTGGGCCAGCTGGAGTAATCCTTGATGCCCTGGCGGATGTCGGCGTCTTCCAGCACGTTGACCGTGGCCACCTCATCCACCCCCAGGGCTTCGAGAATCTGCACCGCCGCGGCGGAGAAGCCGCACATGGGCGCATCGGGCGTGCCCTTCATGTAGAGCACCACGGGGTTTTGGGTGACCTGCTGGCGGATGATGTCCTTCATGTCCATGATGAGCTCCGGCTGCGTGCGTGGCGAAAGCGCCTTTAAGGTGAAACGACAAGTGGCAATGGTAGACGGTTCCCCGCGGGGGCCGCAAACCGGCCCGCCGGCCGGTTCAGCCCGCCAGCCTGGCCGGGCCGCCCCAGCGCCCGGCACACACCCGCGCGCGCCCGCCGCCATCGCGCAGGGTCGTGATCGTCCCGAAGCCCGCCAGGGCAAACAAGGCGCGTACCGCCTCGCCCTGGTCACAGCCGTGCTCCACGCACAGCCAGCCCCCCGGGTTGAGGTGATCGGGCGCCCGGGCCACGATGGATTGCAGATCCGCCAGCCCGTCGGGCCCCGCCACCAGGGCGGCGCGGGGCTCGGCGGCGAGCTGGGAGAGATGGGGATCGGCCTCGGCCACGTAGGGAGGATTGGCAACCACCAGGTGGAAACGCCAGCCGGCCAGGGCCTGGTACCAGTCGGATTGGAGAAACGCCACGCCCGGCGCCCCGAGGCGAGCCGCATTGCCGCGTGCCACAGCCAGCGCATCGGCGCAGGCGTCTACGGCGGTGACCCGTGCCCGGGGCCGCGCCAGGGCGATCTCCACGGCCACGCATCCGCTGCCCGTGCCCAGGTCCAGCACATCCACGGATTCACCCGGGGCCAGGTGCGCCAGGGCGGCCTCCACCAGCGCTTCCGTGTCCGGCCGGGGCACCAGCACGGCGGCCGATACCCGGTAGACGTGGTGGCGGAAGGGCTGCTCGCCCAGAACGTAGGCGAGCGGTTCGCCGGCAAGCAGCCGCGCAAGGCTGCGCTCATAGCCATCCAGGGAAAACCGCGCCACCGGCTCACCCTCGGCCAGCACCCGCGCCGTGGCAGACAGGCCCAGGGCGTGTTCCAGCACCGCGAACACCCAGCGCAGCGCTTCGCCGCCATCCAGGGCTGAATCCCCGCCCGCCAGCCGGGCGGCATCGGCGCGCAACCGCGCGCCCAGCGACGCGGCTGCCACAGGCCATGGCGCGGCCGGGGCCGCGGGCACCGGCCTCAAGCCTCTTCCGCCAGGGCGGCCAGTTGCTCGGCCTGGTGCTCGGCGATCAGCGCACCGGTGAGCTCTTCCAGCTCGCCATCCATGATGGCGTCGATCTTGTAGAGGGTGAGGTTGATGCGGTGGTCGGTCACCCGGCCCTGGGGAAAGTTGTAGGTACGGATGCGCTCGGAGCGGTCGCCGCTGCCCACCAACGACTTGCGCGCCGCGGCGGTGCGGGCGGCATGCTCGCGCAACTGGCGATCCTTGATGCGGGCGGCCAGGACCGACAACGCCTGGGCGCGGTTCTTGTGCTGGGAGCGGTCGTCCTGGCACTCCACCACGATGCCCGTGGGCAGGTGCGTCACCCGCACCGCCGAGTCGGTCTTGTTCACGTGCTGGCCGCCGGCGCCGGAGGCGCGGAAGGTATCCACGCGGATCTCCGCGGGGTTGATCACCACGGCATCCACTTCGTCGGCCTCCGGCAGCACGGCCACGGTGCAGGCCGAGGTGTGGATGCGCCCTTGGGACTCGGTGACCGGCACGCGCTGCACCCGGTGGGCGCCCGACTCGAACTTGAGCTTCGAGTACGCGCCCTGGCCCACGATCTTGCAGATGATTTCCTTGTAGCCGCCCAGCTCCGAGGGGCTCTGGGAGATCACCTCCACGCGCCAGCCCTGGCGCTCGGCGAAGCGCGTATACATGCGCAGCAGATCGGCGGCGAACAGCGCCGACTCGTCGCCGCCGGTGCCGGCGCGGATTTCCAGGAAGGTGCTGCGCTCGTCGTTGGGGTCGCGGGGCAGCAGCTTGACCCGCAGTTCTGCCTCGATGCGGGCGATGCGCTCGCGGGCATCGCGGATCTCGCCCTCGGCGAACTCCCTGAGTTCGGGCTCGGCCACCATCTGCTGGGCGGTCTGCAGGTCGTGCTGGCCCTGCAAACGCTCCTGGTACAGCGCCACCACCGGCTCGAGCTCGGCGTGCTCGCGGGTGAGGCGGCGGTAGCTGTCCATGTCCGCCGTGGCGCGCTCGTGGGCGAGCAGGCGATTGAGCTCCTCGAGCCGCGCGCCGAGCTGCGCGAGCTTCGCCTCGATGCCGGCCTTCATTATTCCCGCGCGACGGCGAACAGCCGGGCGATCAATCCCTGGAGGCGGTCGCGCTCGCCCGCCTCGGCGCCGTGCAGGGCCTGGGTGGGGGCATGCATGAGCTTGTTGGTGAGGCCCTGGGACAGGGACTCCAGCACGGACTTCGGATCGTCGCCGCGGGCTAGCGCCTTCAGGGCACGCTCCATCTCGTGGCGGCGCATGCGCTCGGCCTGGTCGCGCAGCGCGCGGATGGCGGGCACCATCTCGCGGCTCTCCAGCCACCGCATGAACTCGGCGACCCCGCCGCTGATGATGGACTCGGCCTCGTCGACGGCGGCGGAGCGGCTCTCCAGGCCCTCGCGCACGATGCGCCCGAGGTCGTCCACAGTGTAGAGGAACACGTCTCCCAGAGCCGCCACCTCGGGCTCCACGTCGCGGGGCACGGCCAGGTCCACGATCACCATGGGCCGGTGGCGGCGCGCCTTGAGCGCCCGCTCCACCATGCCCTTGCCGATGATGGGCAGCGGCGAGGCCGTGCAGGACACCACGATGTCGTGGCGCGCCAGCATGGCAGGCACATCGGCCAGCGGCAGCGACTCCGCGCCGAACTGTTCCGCCAGCGCCGCGGCGCGCTCGGTGGTGCGGTTGGCAAAGGCCACGTGGCGGGGACCGCGCGCGTGGAAGTGCCGGGCACAGAGTTCGATCATCTCGCCGGCGCCGATGAACAGCACGCTCTGGCCGTGGATGGAAGGGAAGATCCGCTCGGCCACGCGCACCGCGGCCGCCGCCAGGGATACAGAGCTGGCGCCGATGTCGGTGCGGGTGCGCACTTCCTTGGCCACCGAGAAGGTGCGCTGGAAAAGCTTGTGCAGCACCGTGCCCAGAGTGCCGGCGTGCTCCGCCGTGCGCACCGCCTGCTTCATCTGGCCAAGGATCTGGGCCTCGCCCAGCACCATGGAATCCAGGCCGCTGGCCACCCGGAACACGTGGCTCACGGCCCGCTCGCGGGGCAACTGGTAGAGGTAGGGCTCCAGCCGCGGCACGCTCAGGGCGTGATACGCCGCCAGCCAGTCCACCACCGGGCGCGGCGCGGCCGTGGCGCAATACAGCTCGGTGCGGTTGCAGGTGGAAATGATGGCCGCTTCATGAACGCCCTCGAGGCCGCGCAGGCTGTGCAGCGCCGGCTCCAGGCGCTCGGCCGGAAAGGCCACCTGCTCGCGGAGGGCGAGGGGCGCAGTCTGATGATTGACGCCGAAGGCGACCAGTTCCATGCGGGCGGCCGGGCGGAGTGGGCAGAAGGAAAGACGTCCGGAGTATAAGCCCGCCACCGGCTCAAGCTCGACCCGCGGCCGGAACAACACCGCCCGCCAGCCCGAGGGGTGCGAGGAAACCCGCACCCCGTGGGCCGCCGCGGCAAGACCCCGCTAGTTGCCGATCATGCGCCAGGTGGCCCGGCGGAAATTCTCGGTCACGCTCATGACGGAGGTTGTGGTGTGGTCACCCTTGGTGGATTTGACGATGGCCTTCACGTCACCCGTGGCCGCGAGCTTGACCACGGTGAACCCCGCGATCATGGCCCCTGCGTTGAAATAGGCCGAAGCGTTGGCGGTCATGTCGCTCGCATAGCTGCCGGTGGTGTAATCCAGCACGTAGAACCAACTGCTGCCGCCAGCGGCGCATACGTCGGTGCCGGGAATGTTGGCCGCCACCAGCAACCGGCCCTGGGCGATTTGCGCATCCACGTAGGTCTTGGGGTCCACGTTGACCCGTTCGCCCGCCGTCAGGAAGTCGAAGAACCAGCCCGAACCCGTGTTCCAGTTCACCGCGTTGGACGAAATGGTGCGCGTACCGCCCGACTGGGAGAAGGTTTGCTGCACCAGCGCGGTACGCAGTGTGGTCCCGTACCCCGTGGTGGCGTTGTCCGGTACGTCCTTAAAAGCGTAGAACGACTCGATGGCCGTGCTCGTCAGGTCACTGGTGCCTAGGAGCGAACCGGAACCCACGAACAACACGCGCTTGCCTTCGATGCTGGCGAGTTCGGGCCGGGTGGTGACGCGTTGCGCAACATCCGTGCCGCTTCTCAACTCGGCGAGCTTCAGCACGGAACCGCTCGTGGTTGAGAGGTCGAAGCGCCACACGTTACCCTTGAGATCGGCGCCGTACACCCATCGCGTGGTGTTGTCGGTCAGGGGGTCATCGTTCCAGCCCGAGATCCTGCCCAGGCCGCTCGGATCGGTGGTGCTGCCCTCCCCGGTATCAATGGTGGTGAGCTTGGCGCCAGTCTCCAGGTCGAGCACGAACAGCCTGCCCTTGCCGTCGCCCGGCGACACGTTGTTGTAGCCCGAGGTAACCAGCACCACCCACTTGCCGTCGGACGCACGCTTGGTGATGACAGGATAGCCGTAGGTGAGCCCCAGGTTCTGGTCCGACTGGGAGCAGACGGCGCTGTCGTGACAGAACTCCCACAGGGCCTTCGGGTTGGCAGGATCGGTGATGTCCAGGGCGTAGTAGCCGCGCCCGCCCGAGTTCAGGCCGCCCACCAGCACCGTGCGCCAGGCGCCGTCCACATAAACGTCTGCCACGGTGGGGGTGCCGTCCACGTAGAACCGGTGCTTCACGCGGTACTGGGAGTCGGCCAGTTTCGGCAGGTGCTCCAGGAGCATGCGCGGCACGTAGGCCCACAACTCCTGCCCGTTGGAGCCGGGGACCCGTGCATCAAAGGCATGCAGCATGCCGTCGTTGGCCGCCACGTAGATCACCGGCGTTCGCGCCGCGTTGGCAGTCTTGAAGTCCGCATAGGCGGGCGTTACTGAATCGGTGAAGTTTTTGGTGGGTGCACCCACGTACACCGGCTCGGCGTTCACGGCGTCGCCTTGCACGTTTTCCCGCTTGCGGAATGCCTTGTTCTCCTGCTGGCGCTGGCCGCGCAGGAAATTCACCAAGGTCGCCCCGTCGTTGGCGGCGGTGAGGTCGCCTGCGTTCAGCGTTGCGCACTGGGTCATCTTGGTGGCAGGGATGCAGGCGTTGCTGAACAGCGTCTGTTCCGCGGCAGTCAGGGCGCTCCAGGTGAAACTCTTGAGTCTGGTGATGGTATTGCTGCCGTCGAACGTGTAGATGGTGCGGGTATCGCTGGTTGGGCCCACCTGCAGATCGAGCGTGGTGTTGGTGGACCAAACGGGCACGGGCTCCACGATGCCCGTGGCAACGTTGATCTTCAGCGCATCGAGCTTACCCGTCCAGGCGTCGGTTTTGTAACCGGCGCTGTACAGCACATCGGCACCCGGGCCCACGATGTTGCTGGTGGTGGCCGACGCCGAGGCAGACCCCTCCTCCGCATTGATCTGCAGGAGCACGTCGCCCAACCCGTCGGTGATGGACTTTGCGTCCATCGCCTGGTAGAACTTGCCACGCCCATTCACCGCAGCCTGCCAGAGGTCATCGAGTCTGGCGGTCCAGCCGTTCGAGATGTTGGGCCAGTTACAGGTACCCGCAGCCCACGAACAACGATCCACCGCACCCGCCTTGATGTTGGCGAAGTCGCCCGTGGATGAGGTGTCGTAGTCAGGCTTCCAGCGCATCAGGCCGTTGGCCATCCCCAGGGTGAAGGTGGTCATGTTCTGCCAATAGGCAGGGTTCGCCGGGGAAGTCCGAACTGTGTTGGCCATGGTGGGCCGCAGGTCGTTTGCCCAGTAATACATGGCCACGTCCGCCAGCGTGTTACTGCAGTTGGCGCCGCAGTTGCCATCGAACTGCCCCCCGGCACGCGTGCCGCGCGGACCCACCCGGTTTTCCACATCCCCTGGCGCTGTGGCGGTCTCGCTGTTGTCCCAGTTGCCCACATTGACGGTGCCGTCGATTTGATTGCCGCCTGTCCCCCCCCAGTACCCGTCGGTAGTCAGCAGGGCGTAGTTGCGCTGACAGGCATGCTGGATCGGGTCGCCGGTCATGCCGGCGTTGATGCCATCGGTCCGTCCGGCGTAGTGGCGGCCCACCCGGGACAGCGCCTCCGGCAGGGGCGTGCCGCCGGTGGGTGCTTGCGCATACAGCATGTTGAAAAACGCTGTCTTCTGGGTGGTATTGAAGTCGGAGATGGCGAGATACCTGGTTGCAGAAACGTTGGTTGACGGCCAGATGGTGGGGTTGATGGTGATGAACCCGATTCGAATGGTGTCGGTCATGCCCGCGAGCACGATTCCAGACACGGTCTTGATCTGATTCATGCGCGTGCGGTAGTAGGTATACCAGTTGGCGTAGTTGGTCATCTCCTCGGCGTAGGTGCACACGGGCCGCGCCGCACAATCGAAGCGGTTATCGCGCACACTGCCGCCGTAGGTGGCCGTGGTGGAAAGAATATTCACGCGACGAAACAACCCGAAGCGTGCCGAAGAAAACGAGGGAGCGGTATCGGCATACATGGCCTGGCAGTCGCGCACGGCGGGAATGGTGTCGCCCGTAACCACAGTGGACACCGGCGCCGCCGTTGTAGCTAGCGCTTGCGAACGGCAAAAGCGCACGGGCGCGGGAAACGTGAAGGCGCCCACAGGAACGGTGGAGGCCACGCACTCCATGAGCATCTCGTCCCGGCAATGCTCGGTAGGCAATATCTCAAAGTAAAAGGGCGACGCGGCTGGCAAATTAATCTGGGTTCCGTACAGCGTCCGGCTGATGGAGTAGGTGCCGGTGCAGGCTGCCGCGGAGGTGGTGGGGTAGGAGAAGGTTCCCGCGGTAACCGCGGTGATACGTACGTTGGTTACGTTGCACGGCGCGCCGCCCCCGTACACGGTGATAATGTCGTTCACCACCATGAAGTGATTTGCGTGCGTCACGGTAACCGTGGTGCCGGCCTTCGCCAGCGCCGAGGTCCTGACGAAGACGGGCCTCTGTAAAACGGTGTACGTACCGGAGCACGCGCCGGTTAAGAAGGTCGAATAGGAGAAAGTCGTGGCGGTGACGGCAGTGATCGGCGTGTCGCCCGTGTTGCACGGCCAGTTTCCGAGCACGTTGATGACGTCCCCCACAATAAACGAGTGACCTGCCCGCGTCACGGTGACCGTGAGACCTGCCCTGCCGGGCGCCGTGAACGTGAAGCCGGGATCGAACTTCTGGCTCGTTTCAGGATAGCCCGTTACAGCGCGGCGCACCGAACCGGCGACACAGGCGGGCGTGAAAGTACTGCCGTAATCGAAGGTGAAGGTGGTGGAGTTGGGCACTGTAGTGACCAGTGCCACCGGCGCGCTACACCCCCCCGCGCCCGTCACCGTGATGGTGTCTCCCACGGCGAAGCCGTGGGCCGCGGCCGTTTGCCCGGTAACGGTGTTGCCGGCGCGCGCGAAAGCGACGCCAGTGAAGGTGGGGCCCGGCGGCGTCTCGAAGGCGAAGGTCGTTCCGCCATACAGATTATCGATTCCGTTGCGCCTGCAAACCCGAGGGGTCACCGAGCTGTTGCAAAAAAACCACTCCCAAAAATTTGCATCGGTTCCGCTCACCAGGTTCACGGTGCCCGCCCCAGTGCTGTAACCATCGCGACGAACCGCTGTCCAGGGAGAGCCTTGGACGCCCATGCTGGTGCCGTCGGCATTCGATCCCGGCCTGTAGGTGGTGGCGGGGTTGTAATACAAAAAGTTCCAGGCGCTGGACGTCATGGCGGCGGGGCCTCCACTCCATGCGTAGTCGGGGATCGAATCACCCATCATGGAGCCGGAATCGTCCAGGATGTACATGAGGTTAGGCTTGACCCCCGTGGCCGTGGTGAGGGGTACGTTGGAGATATCGGTGACCGCGGCAATCCCCGGTGACGGCGCCGCGCCCACCGCCAGCAACACCGCCAGGCAGATGTGGGTCCTGCGGGGGATTCGCACAAAATTTGGAGTGCCCATCTCAACGTCTCCTGCTGAACGAATTACTCGAAGGCCGTGGAACCAGTTACCCGCCCACGATCATGGATTGCACCACCGACACGGTGCTGCGCGGCCCCACTGTCCGCACCGTGACCCGGTAGTAGACCCGCTGCCCCGTGAAGGGCGTGGAGCCCGCCACCGAACTGCTGCCGGCGCTGTTGGAGGTGACCACCGCACAATGGGAGCTATCGGGCGCCCCGGTGGCCGAGCACATGCGGTGGATGACGTAGTAGTTCTTGTTGCCAGCCGCGTCGGCGAGGCAGCTATCGATGCAAAGCGCGTTCGTCCACGCGGCGCTGGTGGTCCAGTCGGGGTCGGAACTGGGTACGGTGGACCAGTAGCCTTGAGCCGCGTTGTCGACGTTGAGAGTGGAGCGGTTGGTCACGATCCAGCGCAGCGCCGACTCCACGCCCTTGTCGCCGGCGTTGAGCGCGGCGCCCTTGAGAGCCATGTTGCCCGTCACCAGGTTACCCGTGTCCACCGAGCGCAACAGCGCCACGGCCGCCAGCATGAGGGCCGCCAGCACGATCAGGGTGATCATCAGAACCACGCCACGTTGGCCATGCGGCCGTAAACCACTGCCGTGGCGCCCCAAAACCGCGGAACGGATGTTCATGACTGGAACCAGATCTGGTTACGTAGGGGAACGGTGGTTTCGAACACCCGGTAGCGATAGCACTGCCAGTCCGCAGCCGCCGAGAGGTCGAACGAACCGCCCTGCCACGTGGGGGCGGTGGTGGTGGTGTCACAACCACCGGAACCGCTAGGCTTTTCGGGTTGGCCGCTGCGTGCCACCACCGCCACTCGCACCGACAAAACCTGGCGCCAGTCGGCAGCGGTGGCGGGCGTGGTGGTGTTGCAGGCATCCGTGGCGGTGTCGCCATCGGTGTCCTTGCAGTATTGAGCCCTCATTTGCACGATCTGCGGGGCGAGCACGTTTTCAGTGGCGGAACTGAGGAAGTTGCGCACCGTGAGGTTGTTGCTCGCCACCTCATACACGTTTCGCACGGGCGACGGCCCGAGATTGAAGACCCGGGCGTTGGTGGTGAAGGAGATGCCGAAGGCGTCGGACTTGTTGTAGGGGTAGTTCACGCTGGCCGCGTGCTCAATGTCGCTGCTGCCCGCGGGCAGCCCGGACACCTGCGCCACGATGCAATCCGTAACGATTGGCACGGACGCTGTTCGCCGCTCCGCCAGCAGGATCAGGTCGCCCAGGGCGTAGCCGAAACGGCTTTGCAGCGGGTAAGCCGCCGTGGCATTCGCAGGGCTGGAGCTGAGCGCCACGGGGCTGGTCACCTGCTGACTGGAGCTGTAGAAGATCGTCACCGTGTCCGATTGGGTCGCATTGGCCGCGGCGCCGATGATCACCGGAGCGACGGGAAACGTGGGCAGGGTGGACGGCGTGCGGGTGGCGTTATAGGCCTTGGTGGCGGCGCAATCCAGCAGGACGTTCCAGTTGAGTCCGTAGCCTGCCTGGCGCAAGTCTCCCTGCAGGGCGTACATGGCAAACATGCCGTTGGATTGGGCATCGCTGCCGCTGATGGTGGAGCGGCGCTGGCCTTCCGCCATCTTGGACAACTGAAACAGCGCCACCATGCCGACCATGCCGATGACCACTGCCACCATGAGTTCCACCATGCCCAACCCTCCTTGGGCGCGGCGTACGGAAGATGAGCGGCGAGCAAAACCCATGGTCAGTTCTGGATGTAGGCGGTGGTGAAAATCCGGTGGTGCGCGGCATTGGCCGCCTCTTCTTCCGGCGTGCGCCAGAACACCTCGATGGTGACCTCATACACCGTGTAGGGGGAGGGCGCGGTGTACGTGGTAGAAGCAACGTCGATGACAGGGTGCTTCGAGCTGACGCCGGGCAGGGTGTTGGAGACCTTGGTGTACCACCCGGAGAGGGCGGTGGGCGTATCGGTCGCGCCCGATAGCCATTCGTAGTTCGGCACATTGGCGCGGTTGGACCACATCATGCCGACGAGCTCGTCTGCCAGAAGCACCGCGTCGGCGCGATACTTGGCCTGACCGGCGAAGTTGATGGAACGCGCCTGCAGGCCGATGAGCGCCAAGATGCCGAGCGAGAACAGCAGGATCGCAATGAGCGCCTCCAGCAGCATGACGCCTCGTTGCCCGCGCGCTGGCGAAAGGTCTGGTTTCATGGCTGGCCTTTTCCGTCAACAGCCCCGGGGGTCGCCGGATGTGGTGACGGCGGGGTCGCACATGCGCGCGTTCCCGGCGGGGCCGATGGTGACGCGCAACGCGCGGGTGGCGCTGGTGGACCCGGCGCTGGCCGTGACATCCAGCGTGGTCAGAGTTGGCTCGGCGGTGGGGGCCGGAGAAACGACGGGATTGGGCACCACGCGCCCCAAGCCGTTGAATGTGACCATGTTGCCGCCCGTGGCCGTGACCTTGGCGTTGCGCGCCCCTTGCTGAGGCGTCCAGGCGCGAATCTGCACGTTGCCCGCTAAATCCCACACCTGCCAGCCGAAGGCAGTGGCGTCAAAACGGAACTGCACCAGTCCGTTGCGCGAGATGGCTTCTGCACGCGCCACCTGTAAGCCGTTATTCATGGCGTCGGCGGCGTTGCGGATTTGGGAATTGCGAATCCACTCCTGGAAGCTGGGCACAGCCAGGGCGACCAGCATCCCCAGAATCACCAGACCGATGAGCGCTTCCACCAGGGTAAGACCCCGCCGCCGGGACGGGAGTGTCAGCATGAGCCGTCCTTGCTGCGCACCCAGCAGGTGCTGGGCGACGGCAGGGTCCAGCCGCTGGGGAGCGCGGTGGTCACCTGGGCATTGGCCTGGTTCAGGGTGTAGGTGAATCCGGTCATGCTTCCCGCACCCGTGGCCTGAAGGGTGTAGGAGGAGGCGTTCAGCGTGGGGCAGGTGTAGGTGAAGTACGCCGTGTTGGCCATGGGCGGCGCCACCGTGCCTGCTGCGCAGGCGCCAACGTAGGTGCGCTGGTCCTGGAAGTACTGCTCCATGCGCACGCCCTGGGCGCCCAGGGTGGAGAAGGCTTCCGTGAGACGGCCGCGAATCACGTAGTCGGCATACATGGGATAACCCACCGCGGCCAGAATCCCGGCAATGGCCACCACGATCATGAGTTCGATGAGAGTCATTCCCAGGGCACTTTTCATGGAAGCACTCGTGCTTGCGTGGGACAGTGGGTCGTTAGAGGGAAGGGTCCGTGGGTTCACGCCAGTCTCCGTTGGTTAGAAAATAAGTAAACCCGCCGGGGGTAGTCAAACCAGGCCTGACGGGCGGTCGATTCGCCGGGACGAGCGGCGGCCGGTGCTGGAAGCCAGGGCCATCCCGCTGCAGGAGTACCTTTGCCGCTGTGCCGCCTGAGGACGAGTGCCCGGGGCACTGCCGGGTGCTGGCACGCCTCCATGGGCAAACCGCAGCCGCGCCAGGGACAACCGGCGGGCCAAACCAGGATCTCGAAGCTCGAGACGACTGCGCACCCTAACCCCCTACCGCTGACTTGCGCGGCACAGGCACGAGCCAGTGCCAGCCGCCCTGCCGAGCCTAGTGCGCGTACGGCCCAAACCTGCAAGCGCGCCGTGACTACATGCCAGCGGGCCACGACGACGATTCGAAAATCGGGGAAGCAAGGTGGTGGCCAAGGGCGGAATCGAACCACCGACACGCGGATTTTCAGTCCGCTGCTCTACCAACTGAGCTACTTGGCCCGGATGCGGGAGCGTGAATTCCCGCGAAAGGACGGCGAAATCTACCGGCCGGCCCGCGCCTCGTCAACCGGCAGCGGGCCCCGCGCGGATTCGTCAGTCGTCGTGGATCGTCCTGTGGCGTGTTTCCTTGAGGAACAGGGTGCCGATCACGAAGGTCATGGAGGCCACGACGATGGGATACCAGAGCCCGTAGTAGATGTCGCCAGTGGCCGCCACCATGGCGAAGGCGGTGGTGGGCAGGAAGCCGCCGAACCAGCCGTTGCCCACGTGGTACGGCAGCGACATGGCGGTGTAGCGGATGCGGGTGGGAAACATCTCCACCAGCATGGCCGCGATGGGTCCGTACACCATGGTGACGTACAGCACCAGGATCACGAGGACGAGCACGATCATGGGCTTGTTGGCCTGGGAGATGTCAAGCTTGGCCGGATAGCCTGCCGCCTTGGTGGCCTCGCCGGCAGCCTTGTTGAATTCGTCCGCGCGCGCCTTGAATTCTTCCTTGGACAGACCCTTGCCCTCGAAGGCCGTGATCACGGTCTCGCCGATCCGGATGGAGGCGACGGTGCCGGGCGCAGCCGCTTCGTTGGCGTAATTCACCGAAGCCTTGGCGAGAAAGCTCTTGGCGATATCGCACGAGGAGGTGAACTTCGCGGTGCCCACCGGATTGAACTGGAAGGAGCAGGCGGCCGGATCGGCCACCACCACCACCGGAGCGCTTTTCTGGGCGGCCTCGAGAGCGGGGTTAGCAAAGTGCGTGAGCGCCTTGAACAACGGGAAATAGGTGAGCGCGGCCAGCAGGCAGCCCGTCATGATGATGGGCTTGCGGCCGATTTTGTCGGACAGCCAGCCGAAGACGATGAAGAACGGCGTGCCGATGAGCAACGAAATGGCAATCAGCACGTTGGCGGTGGCGCCATCCATCTTTAGCGTCTGGGTAAGGAAGAACAGCGCGTAGAACTGGCCCGTGTACCAGACCACCGCCTGGCCGGCGGTGAGGCCCACCAGCGCGAGGATCACGACTTTGAGGTTGCGCCACTGGCCGAAGGCCTCGGAGATGGGGGCCTTCGACTGCTTGCCCTCCTCCTTCATGCGCTTGAAGGCAGGCGATTCGTGCAACTGCATCCGAATCCACACCGAGATGCCCAGCAGAATCACCGAGACCAGGAACGGGATGCGCCAGCCCCAGGCGGCGAACGCTTCCTCGCCAAGAGAGGTGCGCACGCCGAGGATCACCAGCAGCGACAGGAAAAGGCCGATGGTGGCGGTGGTCTGGATCCAACTGGTGTCGAGGCCGCGTTTGCCTTCGCTGGCGTGCTCGGCCACGTAAGTGGCGGCCCCGCCGTACTCGCCCCCCAGCGCCAGGCCCTGCAGCAGCCGCAGCACGATGAGGATGACCGGTGCGGCGATGCCGATGGTTTCGTAACTGGGCAGCAGGCCCACCAGGAAGGTGGACAGGCCCATGAGGACAATGGTGATCAGGAAGGTGTGCTTGCGGCCCACCAGGTCGCCCAGGCGCCCGAAAACCAGGGCCCCGAAGGGCCGCACGGCGAAGCCCGCCGCGAAGGCAAGCAGCGCGAAGATGAAGGCTGCCGTGGGGTTGACCGCCGAGAAGAACTGCTTGGAGATGATGGCCGCGAGCGAGCCGTACAGGTAGAAGTCGTACCACTCGAACACGGTGCCAAGCGAGGAGGCGAAGATGACTCGCTTCTCCTCGGGCTTGAAATCGTGTTTTCCGTGTGCCGGCACGGTTGCAGCGTCGTTTGCCATTTGGTCCCCCCAAGGTATGCGCCGCCGGTGGCCGATTTGTTTTGTCCGGTCGGTTGCCCGGCCATTAAATGCGCCCAGGGCGGCGGATGTCAAGAAAGCCTCACCCTTGTCATGGCGCCGCGGGGTGCGGGTACGGGCCCCGGCGCTGGCGCCGCGCGAAAACGAAAAAGCCCCGCGAAGCGGGGCTTTTTCCGGGGCGTTGGCGAGACGCTACGCCGTCATCACATATCCATGCCGCCCATGCCACCCATGCCTCCACCGCCGGGCATGGGCGCCTCGTCCTTGGGCAGCTCGGCCACCATGGCGTCGGTGGTCAGGATGAGGCCAGCCACGGAGGCGGCGTTCTGCAGCGCGCAACGGGTGACCTTGGTGGGGTCGAGCACGCCCATCTCCACCAGGTCGCCGTAGGCGTCGGTGGCGGCGTTGTAGCCAAAGTTGCCCTTGCCCTCCACAACCTTGTTCACCACCACGGACGGCTCGGCGCCGGCGTTGGCGGCGATGGCCCGCAACGGCTCTTCCAGCGCGCGCATCACGATCTTGATGCCTGCGTCCTGCTCGTGATTATCACCCTTCACGGACACCGTCGACTTGGCGCGGATCAGGGCCACGCCGCCGCCGGCGACGATACCCTCTTCCACCGCAGCGCGGGTGGCGTGCAACGCGTCTTCCACGCGGGCTTTCTTCTCCTTCATTTCCACTTCGGTGGCGGCACCCACCTTGATCACCGCCACGCCGCCGGCCAGCTTGGCCACGCGTTCCTGCAGCTTCTCGCGATCGTAGTCGGAGGTGGCTTCGTCGATCTGGGTGCGGATGGTCTTGACGCGGGCCTCGATGGTCTTGGCGTCGCCGGCACCGTCGATGATGGTGGTTTCTTCCTTACCGATCTCGATGCGCTTGGCCTGGCCGAGATCCTTCAGGGTGGCCTTCTCCAGGCTGAGACCCACTTCCTCGGCGATCACGGTACCGCCGGTGAGGATGGCGATGTCCTCGAGCATGGCCTTGCGGCGGTCGCCGAAGCCCGGCGCCTTCACCGCGCAGGTCTTGAGGATGCCGCGGATGTTGTTCACCACCAGCGTGGCCAGAGCCTCACCGTCCACTTCCTCGGCCACGATCAGCAGCGGCCGGCCAGCCTTGGCCACCTGCTCGAGCACCGGCAGCAGGTCGCGGATGTTGGAGATCTTCTTGTCGTGCAGCAGCACGAAGGGGTTGTCGAGCACGGCGATCTGACGATCGGCGTTGTTGATGAAGTAGGGCGAGAGATAGCCGCGGTCGAACTGCATGCCCTCCACCACTTCCAGCTCGTTGTTCAGGCCCGAGCCGTCTTCCACGGTGATGACGCCTTCCTTGCCCACCTTCTCCATGGCGTCGGCAATGATCGTGCCGATGTCCGCGTCGGAGTTGGCGGAGATGGAACCCACCTGGGCGATCTCCTTGGAGGTGGTGCAGGGCTTGGACAGCTTCTTGAGCTCATCCACCACGGCCGCCACGGCCTTGTCGATGCCGCGCTTCAAGTCCATGGGGTTCATGCCGGCGGCCACGAACTTCATGCCTTCCTGCACGATGGACTGGGCCAGCACGGTGGCGGTGGTGGTGCCGTCCCCGGCCACGTCGGAGGTCTTGGAGGCCACTTCCTTCACCATCTGGGCGCCCATGTTCTCGAACTTGTCCTTCAGTTCGATCTCCTTGGCCACGGACACTCCGTCCTTGGTGATGGTGGGCGCGCCGAAGGAGCGCTCCAGCACCACGTTGCGGCCCTTGGGGCCAAGGGTCACCTTGACCGCGTCGGCCAGCACATTGACGCCGGCCACGATGCGGTGACGGGCGGAATCATGAAACTTGACTTCTTTTGCTGCCATTTCGAGTCTCTCCTAAAGGTCTTGAGGGCTGCGAGGCTCAGGCCTCGATCACGCCCATGATGTCTTCCTCGCGCATGACGAGGAGCTCTTCGCCTTCGACCTTAACGGTCTGGCCGGAGTACTTGCCGAACAGCACGCGGTCGCCCTTCTTCACTTCCAGGGCGCGCACCTTGCCGTCCTCGAGGATCTTGCCGGTGCCCACGGCGATGATTTCGCCCTGGTCGGGCTTTTCGGCGGCGGTGTCGGGAATCACGATGCCGGAGGCCGTCTTGCGCTCTTCCTCGAGGCGCTTGACGATGACACGGTCGTGCAGGGGACGAATCTTCAAGGCAATTCTCCTTGCGATTGAAGGGGTTGGCGGATATTTGCGGAGTGCCTGCCAGTGCTGGCGGCCGATGGCGGCCGCGTTGTTGTTAGCACTCGACAAGCAAGGCTGCTAATAATAGGTCGGCAAAGCCCGGGGAAGCAACTCTCCCGGACAACAGTGGCTTGCCAGGACCAGGACGGGCCACGACCGCGCCGGATGCGCCCCGCCGCCCGGCGCCGCCTTGCGGGACGGAGAACCCTGGCACTACTGGGTCAGCTGCGCAGTCGCACCCTGCCCAAAGCGATAGACAGTGCGCCGAGGCCGGTCCACGCGCGCTGGCACCGGCTCCACGGGGCAGGGCGGCTCGCGCGTGCCATCGGCGCGCAGGGTCATATCACCCGCCACCTCGCCCCAGATGCCGCCGTGCACGGGCCGGAACTGCCACATGAGGTAGCCTCGCCGGGCCGCCACGGCCAGCAGTTCGCCGGCGTCGGGCGCGTCGGCCACCACCACCTGGCTGCCCTCCAGCCCCCAGGGAAACTGCCCGAAGGCTTTCATGCAGTCCATGGCCTCGCGCGTTTCGGCGCCGGGGCGCACGCAGGAGGGGTGCTCGGCGCGCGCCACATCCCAGGCACCCAGCTCCCAGCCCGCCTCCAGTGCGGCGCGGTCGAGATCGAGCAGGTCGCCCCAGCGCTCGTTTACCTGCAGGGCAGAGCTGGGCACGGGCGTGTAGCGGATCGTCTCGGCCTGCGTCCCTTCCATGAGCCGCTCGCGCACGAAACCGTGCCAGTGCAGCGTCATGATGACCGGCGTGTCCGGACAGGGCACTGCCGCGAGGGTGATGGCCACCAGCGGTAACCCCGTGGCCGACAATTGCGACTCGATGCGTTCGAGCAATTCCATGCCTCCCCTCCCTTGAAAGAAGAAGACACCAGGCCATGCCACACGGGCCGACCCCCCTGAGGCCTGCGGGCCGGGCGGCGGCCGGCTCCGGCTCGGTGGTGCCCGGAAGCGGCGTGCCGCGCGGCGCTGCGCCCGGTCTCCGGCAAGATCGGCGCGCCTGCCGGAGACCTTGAGGCAGCCCGGCGCCGCCACGGATAATCCGGGCGTGGCGCGCATCGGGCGTGCCCCGCGCCCGTGCGGCCCCTTCGCAGGCCCCGTGGGCGTAAACCACGAACAGCAGCATAGCGAGCCGCGCCGCGGTTGTGTCGCAGCCGCGGCCTTCGAGTGCTAACAGGAAATGGCCATGCAGATCACCTTTCTTGGCGCAGCGCAGGAGGTCACTGGCTCCTGCTTTCTGGTGCAGACCTCCGCCTGCCGCTTCCTGGTGGACTGCGGCATGTTCCAGGGCGGGCGCGACGCTGATCACAAGAACCGCGAGGCGCTGAATTTCGATGTGCGCGACATCGACTTCGTGTTGCTCACCCACGCGCACATCGATCACTCGGGTCTGCTGCCGCGGCTGTCCATGCTGCACTACCGCGGCCCCGTGTACTGCACCGCACCCACCCGCGACCTGCTGGAGGTGATGCTGCTGGACAGCGCCCACATCCAGGAAAAGGAGGCGGAGTGGGAGGTGCGCCACCGCCACCGCGCGCGGCGTAGCCGCGAGCCCGATGGCGACGCGGCACCGCTGTACACCGTCACCCAGGCCTTGGAATCGCTCAAGCGGCTGCATGCCGTGGACTACGACACCGAACTGCGCCCCCAGGACAAGGTGCGCTGCCGGTTCCGCGATGCGGGGCACATCCTGGGTTCGGCTTTCATCGAGATCGCCGTGGAGGAAGGCGGCAGCACGCGCCGCGTGGTGTTCTCCGGCGACCTGGGCCAGCCCGGCCACCCGCTCATGCGCGACTATGCCCTGCCGGGGGCCGCCGACGCGCTGATCGTAGAATCCACCTACGGAAACCGGCTCCACAAGCCCATGGCAGAGACCCTCGACGAGCTGGCCGCCGCGCTCACCGAAACCCTGGCCGTGCGCCAGGGCAATGTGGTGATCCCGGCCTTCGCCGTGGGCCGCACCCAAGACCTACTCTACCTGCTGGTGCAACTGCACCGCGAGGGCCGGGTGCCGGACATGGAGATCTACGTGGATTCGCCCATGGCGCTCTCCGCCACCAAGGTGATGCTCAAGCACCACCGCGTGCTGGACAGCGACAGCGGCGATGTGTTTCGCTGGCTGCGCGAGTCCGGCAAACCGCGCATCCAGTTCACCCAGGAAGTGGAGGACTCCATCGCCCTCAACCGCATCGCCTCGGGCGCGGTGATTATCTCCGCCAGCGGCATGTGCGAGGCTGGCCGCATCAAGTACCACCTGCGCCAGAACCTGCCACGGGAGCAGAGTGCGGTGGTGATCGCGGGCTTCCAGGCCGGCGGCACCCTGGGCAGGCGGCTGGTGGACGGCGCCCGCACGGTTCGGCTGTTCGGCGACGAGGTGCCGGTGAAGGCCCGCATCCACACCATCGGCGGACTCTCCGCCCATGCCGATCAGGCTGGCCTGTTCCGCTGGCTGGGGGCCTTCCCCCGGCCGCCGGCGCAAACCTTCCTGGTGCATGGCGAGCAGTCCACCGCCGGCCTGTTCCGGGACGAGATCGTCAAGCGCCTGGCGTGGCCCGAGGTGCGGGTGCCTGCGCCGGGCGAGACGGTGAGCCTGTGAGGAGGTGGGGAGCGCGCCTGGCGCAGGCCGCCGCAGCGGCGCTGCTCTGCCTGGCGAGTCTGCCGTCGGCGGCCGTGCCGCCTGGCGTGGCGGCCGCCCTCAAGGCGGCCGGCGTGCCGCCGTCGGCGGCGGGACTGTACGTGGCCGATGCCTCGGGCCGGGTGCTGCTGGAGCACAACGCCGCGACAGCGCTCAACCCTGCCTCCACGATGAAGCTGGTCACCACGGCCGCCGCCCTGGAGCTGCTGGGCCCGGCGGCCACCTGGCGCACCGAGGCGCACCTGCTGGGGCGGCTGAGCAACGGCCGTCTGGATGGCGACCTGCTGCTGCGCGGCGGCGGCGACCCGCGGCTCACTCTGGAGAATCTCTGGCTTCTGTTGCGTGACCTGCGCGCCCGGGGACTGCGGGATATCGCCGGCGACCTGGTGATCGATCGCGGCGCCTTTGCCGTGGCCGATGTGGACCCGGCCGCCTTCGACGGTGAACTCACGCGCCCTTACAACCAGGGCCCGGACGCGCTGCTGCTGAATTTCCGCGCCGTGCGCCTCACCTTCATCCCCGATGCCGGCGCCCGCACCGTGCACATCCTGGCCGAGCCGCCACTGCCCGAACTGGGAATCGCCAACGAACTGGTGCTTGGCGACGGGCCGTGCGATGCATGGCCGGAGCGCGCCGAGGCCGACCTGGTGACCATGACGCTGCGCTTCAGAGGCAGCTTTGCGCTGGCCTGCGGCGAGCGCGTCCGGCACTACAGCCTGCTGCCGCCCCTGGACTACGCCCGCGCGCTGTTCGATCACCTGTGGCGTGGCGTGGGCGGCAGCTTCTCGGGCCGGGCGCGCCTGGGCGCCACACCGCCCGGCTCGCAGCCCTTCGCGGTATTCGAATCGCCCACACTGCTGGAGGTAGTACGCGACACCAACAAGAACAGCAACAACGTCATGGCGCGCCAGCTCTACCTGTCGCTGTCGGCGCGCAACGGCGCCCCGGCCACGCCGGAGCAGTCGCGCGCCGCGGTGGACGCCTGGCTGGCCGCGCGGGGCCTGGCCATGCCGGAGATGGTGCTGGAAAACGGCGCCGGTCTGTCGCGCCAGGAGCGACTGTCGGCCCGCGGCCTGGGACGGCTGCTGGCGGCCTTCTGGAACAGCCCGCTGGGTCCAGAGCTGGCAGCCTCGCTGCCGCTGGCTGGCTTGGACGGCACCCTGCGGCGGCGCTTCGCCGGCTCGCCCGCCGCAGGACGCGCCCATCTCAAGACGGGATTGCTGGATCAGGTGCGCGCCCTGGCAGGCTACGTGCACGGCGAGGGAGGCCGCACACTGGTGGTTGTGATCCTGATCAACCATGCCAACGCGGCCAGCGCGGCGCCGGCGCAGGAGGCGCTGGTGGAATGGGCGCTCTCGCAGGCAAACGCGGTGCCGCGCGGGCCTCGCGTGCCATAATTCCGAGTTCCCGCACGCCTGCTCCATGAACCCTCCCCTTCAGGTCGTCATCCTTGCCGCCGGCAAGGGCACGCGCATGAACAGTGCGCTGCCCAAGGTGCTGCACGAGCTGGCGGGTCAGCCGCTGCTGGGGCACGTGCTGGGGGCCGCCGCGGCCCTGGGCGCCGCCCGTACCGTGGTGGTGTATGGCCACGGCGGAGAGGCGGTGCCCAGCGCCTTCGCCGGCTCGGGCGCGCACTTCGTGCTGCAGGAGCCGCAGCTCGGCACCGGTCATGCGCTGCGCGAGGCCCTTCCGGCCCTGGCGCACGAGGGCATCACGCTGGTGCTGTACGGCGACGTGCCCCTGATCCAGCCCGACACCTTGCGCGCCGTGGTGTCTGGCGCCAGCGCGGGCTTGAGCGTGCTCACGGTAAAGCTGGACGACCCCACCGGCTATGGGCGCGTGGTGCGCGATGCCGCCGGCCGCGTGCTGCGCATCGTGGAACAGCGCGACGCCGATGCCCGCGTGGCGGCCCTGCGCGAGGTGAACACCGGCATCCTCGCCGCACCCGCGGGGCGCCTGGCCGCGTGGCTGGCCCGGCTGACCACCGACAATGCCCAGAGCGAGTATTACCTCACCGATGTGATCGCCCTGGCGGCGGCGGAGGGCGTGGCAGTGCACACCAGCCAGCCCGCGCAGCCGTGGGAGGTGATGGGCGTGAACAGCCGCGAGCAGCTGGCGGCCATGGAGCGCACGGTGCAGCGCGAAACCGCGCTGCGCCTGATGACCGCGGGCGTGAGCCTCGCCGATCCGCAGCGCCTGGACGTGCGCGGCACCCTCGACTGCGCGCCCGACGTGCACATCGACGTGGGTTGCATCTTCGAGGGCCGCGTGCAGGTGGGACCGGGAGCGCGCATCGGCCCCTATTGCGTGATCCGCGACAGCCGCATCGAGGCCGGCGCCCTGGTGGCAGCCTTTTCCCACCTGGAGGGCGCCCAGGTGGGGTCATCGGCACGGGTGGGCCCCTATGCGCGGCTGCGTCCCGGGGCGGTGCTGGGGCAGGCGGCGCACGTGGGCAATTTCGTGGAGATCAAGGCCACCTCCCTGGGCGAGGGCTCCAAGGCCAACCACCTGGCCTATCTGGGCGATGCTCACATCGGCCGCAACGTCAACGTGGGCGCGGGCACCATCACCTGCAACTACGACGGCGCCCACAAGCACCGCACGGTGATCGAGGACGACGCCTTCATCGGTTCGGACACCCAGCTCGTGGCGCCGGTGCGCGTGGGGCGCGGCGCCACCCTGGGAGCCGGCACCACCCTCACCAAGGATGCGCCCGAGGGCCAGCTCACCGTGTCGCGCGCCCGGCAATTGTCGGTACCGGGCTGGAAGCGGCCATCGAAAAACCCTTGAGCCGCGCGCCCGGGCCCGGCCTGTCCTGAGGAGCAACGTTTCCATGTGCGGCATCGTCGGCGCCATTGCCTCCCACGACATCGTTCCCGTGCTGCTGGAGGGCCTGCGGCGCCTCGAGTACCGCGGTTACGACTCGGCGGGCATGGCCCTGATCGACGGTGCCCTGCGCCGCCTGCGCAGCACCGGGAGGGTCGCCGAACTTGCCCGGCTCGCGGCCGAGCAACGCTTCCATGGCAACGCCGGCATCGCCCACACCCGCTGGGCCACCCACGGCGGGGTCAGCGAGCGCAACGCCCACCCCCACGTGAGTGGCGAGCGCATTGCCGTGGTGCACAACGGCATCATCGAGAACCACGAGGCCATCCGCCAGCGCCTCCAGGCCGAGGGCTACGGTTTTTCCTCGGACACCGACACCGAGGTGATTGCCCATCTGGTGCACAGCCATCTGCGACAGGGGGACGGCCTGCTGGCGGCGGTGCGCCGCGCCGTGGGCGAACTGGAGGGCGCCTACGCCATCGGTGTGGGCGATGCCCGCGATCCCGCTCGGCTGGTGTGCGCGCGCCAGGGCGCTCCGCTGCTGCTCGGCGTGGCCGAGGGCGCGGCTTACTTCGCCTCCGATGCGTCGGCGCTCATCCCTGTTACCCGGCACATCGTGTATCTCGATGAGGGCGATGTGGCCGAGGTGACGCTCGCCGGCCTCCGCGTGCTCGACAGCGCGGGGCTCCCGGCGACGCGGGCGGTGCACGAGTCGCAACTGCGCGCCGACGACGTGGACCTGGGCCCCTACGCCCACTTCATGCAGAAGGAAATCTTCGAGCAGCCCGGCGCCGTGGCCAACACCCTGGAGCAGGTGGTGGCGGCGGGCGGTGCAGCGCCGGAAATTTTCGGCGAGTCGGCCAGGCAGGTGCTGGAAGGCGTTTCGCAGGTGACAGTGCTCGCCTGCGGCACCAGCTTCCATGCCGGCCTGGTGGCGCGCCACTGGCTTGAGGCCATCGCGGGCCTGCCCTGCACCGTGGAAGTGGCCAGCGAATACCGCTACCGCGACTCGGTGCCCGATCCGGACGCGCTGGTGGTGACCATCTCCCAGTCGGGCGAAACGGCGGACACCATCGCCGCGCTCAAGCACGCCCGCGGCCTGGGCCACCGGCGCACCCTCACGGTGTGCAACGTGCCGGAGAGCACTCTTACCCGCGAGTCGCTACTCAAATCCCTGACGCGGGCCGGCCCGGAGATCGGGGTGGCCTCCACCAAGGCCTTCACCACCCAGCTGGCGGCGCTGTTCACCCTGAGCCTCGCGCTGGCGCGGCTGCGCGGCCGCCTCACCCGAGAACGCGAAGCCGAGCTGCTGTCGCAACTGAAGCATCTGCCCGCGGCCCTGCAGCACGTGCTGGCGGTGGAGCCCCAGGTGCAGGGGTGGGCGCGGCGCTTCGCCTCCAAGCACCACGCACTGTTCCTGGGCCGGGGCATTCACCATCCCATCGCCCTGGAGGGCGCGCTCAAGCTCAAGGAGATCTCCTACATTCACGCCGAGGCCTACCCGGCGGGAGAGCTCAAGCACGGCCCGCTGGCCCTGGTAGATGAGGACATGCCGGTGGTGGCCATAGCCCCCAACGACGCGCTGGTGGAAAAGCTCAAGTCCAACCTCCAGGAAGTGCGCGCCCGCGGCGGCGAGCTGTACGTGGTGGCGGATCGCACCACGGGGCTGGAGCCCTCGGAGGGAGTGCACGTGATCCGGCTGAGCGACTACGCCGGGTGGCTGTCGCCCATCCTGCATGTGCTGCCGCTGCAATTGCTGGCCTACCACACCGCCGTGGCGCGCGGCACGGACGTGGACAAGCCCCGCAACCTGGCCAAGTCGGTGACGGTGGAGTAGCGCGGCTCGCCCGCGGGAAGCGCTCGCCATGGCCGTGATCGCCGTGTTCAACCAGAAGGGCGGGGTGGGCAAGACCACCACCGCCTTCAATCTTGCCGCGGCCCTGGCCCGGGACGGCCTGCGCCCGGTGGCCATCGACCTGGATCCGCAGTCGCACCTCACCATCGCCGCCGGCATCCGCCATGTGCCAGGCCCGGATAGCGTGTTCGGATTCTTCACCGCCGACACATCGCTCCAGAGCCTGTTGCGCGACACGCCGAGCGGCGTGCGCCTGGTGCCCTCCTCCCTTGGTCTGTCCAAGGTGGATGCACTGCACGGCTCGGATGCGGCCATTTCCCGCAAGCTGACCCGCGGCATCGAGGAGGCCGGCTGGACCCGAGAGCCACCGGTGCTGATCGACTGCTGCCCGATGCTGGGCGTGCTCACCTTGAACGCCCTGCTGGCCGCGCAGCAGGTGCTGATTCCGTTGTCGGCGGACTTCCTGTCGCTGCAAGGGGTACACCGCATCTCGGCTGCGCTGGATACCCTGGAGGCTCGCTCGGGCCGCCGCTTCCCGCGGCGCATCGTGGTGAGCCGCTACGACGCCCGGCGCAAGCTGTCGTTTCGCATCTATCGCGACCTGCAGGAGACCTATCCCGGGCTGGTGTGCGAAACGCGCATCCACGAGTGCGTATCGCTGGCCGAGGCGCCGCTGCACGGCAGTGACATCTTTGCCTACGCCCCCGGCAGCCAGGGCGCGGCAGACTTCAAGCTGCTGCGCGAGGAGTTGCAGGCGGCAGGCTTTTTCGGCTGATTCGTCCCGCCCGGGGCGGTTGCCGGGGGGTTGGGGCTGGCCGTTACAATTCCCTCCCGTCTCCAGGAGCAGGCCATGGCACGCCGAATTTCCCATCCTATCCGCCGCATGTTGGTCATGGCCGCGCTATGCGCTGGCGCTCTCGCCTCGAGCGCCTTCGCCAACATGGGCAGCGACGACAAGGCACCCGACGACCCCAACCTGGCGGCGGGCCGCAACGCCATCGAAGCCCAGGACTGGACAGCCGCCATCCGGGCGCTTGAAAAGGCCGTGGCGTCGAACCCGGACAGCGCCGATGCCCATAACTGGCTGGGCTTCGCGCACCGCAAGCGCGGCAACTACCAGGCCGCCTTCGATGCCTACGGCCGGGCTCTGAAGCTCGACCCGCGCCACAAGGGTGCCCACGAGTACATCGGTGAGGCCTATCTCGCCACAGGCCAGCTCGCCAAGGCCGAGGCCCACGTGGCCGAGCTGGCGCGACTGTGCAGCCCCATCCCCTGCGAGGAACTGCGGCAGTTGAAGCGGGCGGTGGCGGAGTACCGGAAAAGCAACCCGTGAGCCGGACCATCCGGGCGGTGTTGTGGGATTTCGGTGGCGTGCTGAGCGCCAGCCCGTTCGAGGCCTTCGCCCGTTACGAGCTCTCGCGGGGATTGCCCAGCGGGTTCCTGCGCCGGGTGAATTCGATCAATCCCGACGGCAACGCCTGGGCGCGCCTGGAGCGGGCCGAGATTGGCACCGCCGACTTCGACACAGCCTTCGAGGCGGAATCCCGCGCTCTGGGCCATGCGGTGCCCGGGCGCCACATCCTGCCGCTGCTCTTTGGCGAGATCCGCCCTGCCATGGTGGCAGCGCTGCAGGCTTGCAAGGATGCCGGACTTAAGGTGGGCTGCATCACCAACAACGTGGGAACCTTCGGCCCAGAGACCGTGTCCCCGCAGCGAGCGTCCGAATGGCGCGATGCGGTGGCGCTGTTCCATGTGGTGGTGGAGTCCAGCCAGGTGGGCGTGCGCAAACCTGAGCCGGCCATCTACCGCATGGCCAGCGAACGTCTCGGCATCGCGCCCCAGGAGGCGGTGTATCTAGATGATCTGGGCATCAATCTCAAGCCGGCCCGCGCCATGGGCATGCACACCATCAAGGTCACCGAACCCGCGGCGGCGCTGCGCGAACTGGCGGCTGTCACTGGCTTGACCCTGCACTGACCGAATTGCCACCCATCATGCGCACCATCTTTTCTTCCGCGGACAGCACCCGCGCCCTGGCCGTGAAACGCTGGGGATACTTGTGTTTCCTGGTGACACCCGCCCTACCGCCCGCGGGCTGGCTGCTCGGGCGCATCACGGGTTGGGCCGACTCCTTCAGCTTTCTTACCTTGGTGGCGGTTTTCGGGCTTCTGCCGCTGGCGGACGCCCTCATCGGTGTGGACGCCAGCAGCCCGGCAGACGGCGACCAGGACAGCCTGGAGCACGACCCGTGGTACCGGCTGCTGCCGATGCTCGCCCTGCCGGTGTGCGCTGCCCTGCTGGCGTGGGGAACCTGGGTGTTCGTGCACGAGCCCTATGGCTGGGCGGGCAAGCTCGGCCACCTGTTGTCGGTGGGCGCCACCATGGGAATCGTGGGCATCACCGCTGCGCACGAACTGGTGCACAAGGCCGAGCGGCTGGACCAACGCTTTGGCGGCTGGCTGCTGGCGCTGGTGTGCTACGGCGGCTTCAAGGTGGAGCATGTGCGCGGTCATCACATGATGGTGTCCACGCCCGAGGATCGCTCCTCGGCGCGCTTCGGCCAGAGCATCTACGGCTTCCTGCCCCAAGCCTATCTGAGCAACTTCCTCTCGGCCTGGCGCCTGGAAGCGTGGCGTCTGCGCCAGGGCGGCTACCCGGCGTTGTCCCGGCGCAACGAGGTGTTGCGGCTGTCGTTGCTGTCGGTGGCGCTGTGCGCGGCTTCAGGCGCCCTGTTTGGCTGGCAAGGGGTGGTGTTTTTCCTGGCGCAGAGCTTCGTGGCCGTCACCGAACTGGAGATCGTCAACTACATCGAGCACTACGGTCTGCACCGGCGGCTGCTGCCCAATGGCCGCTGGGAGCGCATCGCGCCCGAGCATTCCTGGAATGCGCCGTGGCTGCTGTCCAACCTGTTCATATTGCAATTGCAGCGCCACTCCGACCACCACGCCGAGGCCCGCCGCCGCTACAGCGCCCTGCGCCACCATGAGGACGTGCCCACGCTGCCGGCTGGCTACGCACCCCTGATGCTGCTGGCGCTGGTGCCGCCGTTGTGGTTTCGGGTGATGAACCCGCGCGTGCGGGCCTGGTACAGCGACGACCCTGCTGCGCTGGCCGCTTAGGGTTCGCGCGGCCCGTTCATGTTCGGGCCGCCAGGCTTGGCAAGACGGGGTTTGCGCTTCGCACCCGCGAACACCCGATCGAACAGTGGGTTGGGCAGCACACGCAGGAGTTTCGCCACCACGCCCATGGGCCATGGAATGACGGCATAACCCTTGCCCGCGTCGATGGCGCGCACGAAGCGGCGGGCGGCGTCATCGGCATCCAGGATGAAGGGCATGGCATAGGGGTTGTTGGCGGTCATGGGTGTGCGAATGTAGCCAGGCGCGAGGGTTACGACCCGAACACCGCTGCCACGCAGCTCCACGCGCAGGCTTTCCAGGTACGCGATGGCGGCAGCTTTGGATGCACAGTAGGCGCCGGCACCCGGCAGTCCGCGGATGCCCGCCACGCTGGCGATGCCCACCAGGGTGCCCGAGCGCCGCGCGCGCATCGCCTGGAGAAAAGGCTGGAAGGTTTTCGCCAGACCCACCACGTTCACATCCATGATCCACTGCACCGTGTCCAGGTCGTCCGCCAGTTCGGTGAGAGTGCCGGCATTGACGCCGGCGTTTGCCACCACCACATCCGGCTCGCCGAACCGGTTGCAGAATTCACGGGCTGCCACGGCCAGAGCCGCGGCGTCGCGCACATCCGCTGGCCAGACGCCTGCCCTTCCTGGAAGACTCGCTGCCAGGGCGTCCAGGGGCTCGCTGCGGCGCGCCACCAGGCCAAGGGTTGCACCGCGAGCGGCGTAGACCCGAGCCAGCGCTGCTCCAATGCCGGAGGATGCCCCGGTGATGAACACCCGCTGCGCCTGAGCCAAGGCCCCCTCCACCCCTAACCCAAGGACCGGGGGCGGTGCCAAGCGCGCATGCTTCGCAGCCCGCCGCCGGGACCGGGTGCTACTTTCGTTCCTTGCGCTCCCGGGCGATCAGTTCGTCCAGGATCTTGGCGAACCTGGCGTAGTCGACGCTGTTGCCCACCACGGCATTGGCCGGGCCGGTGGCGTACTTGCCATTGACGATCACCGTGGGGGTTCCGGTGATGCGGTAGTTACGAGTGAGCTGAGCAGCCCGCTCCACCTTGTTGTTCACGCCAAAAGAGTCATAGGTCTCGGCGAACTTCTTGGCATCCAGGCCCGGCTGGGCCGCCACCCACCTGTCGAGCGCCGCACGGTCGGAGTAGAGCTTGAGCTGACGTTCGTGAATGGCCTCGTAGACCTTGTCGTGGAGACTATCGAGCAGGCCGAGCGCCTCAAGCGTGTAGAACAGACGCGCCTGGGGTTTGCGCGACTCGTCCCAAACCGTGGGAACGTACCTGAAGGCCACATCCTTGGGCGCTCGTTTCTTCCAGGCGGACAGGTTGGGCTCGAGATCGTAGCAATGGCCGCAGCTGTACTGGAAAAACTCCAGCACCTCAACCTTGTCGGGGGTGTCAGTAGGTTGCTGGGCGGGCAATACCCGGTACTCCTTGTCTGAAAGAGACTGGGCCGGCGCGGCTGCAACGCCCAGCATCGAAACGGCAACAGCAATGGCAAAGAATCGAACAAGTCTGCTCAACATGATGACGGCTCCTGTCATTGCGCGCCTTCGGATCGCGGCGCGGACTGGTTCTCTTTGATGATTCGACCCTCGATCTGGTTCTTGCGCTTCACGTCCTCGAAGACATTCGAGGCGTCACCCCGGTTTGCAAAGGGGCCCAGACGAACCCGGTGGGCCATCTTGCCGCCCTCCAGCTGCACCGACTGGATGCGCGGTTCGAAGCCCGCCAGGACCAGCTGCACCTTGAGGGTATCGGCCTCGGCGGCGCTGGAAAGCGAAGCCACCTGGACGTAGAAAACCTGCTCCGCGGCAGCCAAAGGCACAGGGCCGGGCTTGGGTTCGCGACCGCCATCTCGACCATCCTTGGGTCCGCGCAGAATTTCGTGGAATTGCAGATCGTCCTTGCCTTCCTGGGGTTGCGGCGCCGCACCGCTGGCTGGCGCGGGTGCTGGCGAAGCAGCAGGAACCGGCTCCTTCTGAGCAGGGGCCGGCTCGGCCGCCTTGCGCTCAGCGAAAGGGCTTGGCGCGCGGTTGAGATAAAGCGCCACGCCGAGGGCTGCAGCCAACCCCACCAGAATGCCCATCACCAGGCCCGTGAGCAGGGGATTCACGCGCCGGGACTGCGGCGCCGCAGCACCGCGAGCGGAGTTGCCGCGGGTCTGGCGGGCCATCACATCTTCTCCGGCGCGCTCAGGCCGAGAATTGACAAGCCATTGCGCAGCACTTGCTGGGCCGCGGCAACCAGCGCCAGACGAGCCTCGCGCAACCCGGCATCCTCCACCAGAAGGCGGGTCGCGTTGTAGTAACCATGAAACTCGCCGGCCAGCTCGCGCAGGTAAAAAGCCACCGCGTGGGGGGCAAAATCGCGTGCCGCCAGCTCGATCACGTCCGGATAGTCCATGAGCCTCGCCAATAGGGCTGTTTCGCGCCCATCTTCAAGACGCCCCAGGTCCACTGCTGCCAACGCCGCGGGGTCACCACCCCATTGGGCCAGCACGCCCGCAACCCGCGCGTGGGCATACTGGACGTAGTAGACGGGATTGTCGGCGCTTTGCGCACGCGCCAGATCGATATCGAAGTCAAGGTGCTGGTCACACTTGCGCCCCAGATAGAAGAAGCGCGTGGCGTCAACGCCGGCCTCCTCGAAGAGCTCTTCGAGAGTCACGTAGCTGCCGCTGCGTTTGCCCATGCGCACCGGCTCGCCACCGCGGTACAGCGCCACGAGCTGGATCAAAGGCACCACCAGGCGCTCCGGGTCCTGACCAAAGGCCGCAATAGCCGCCTTGACGCGGGGGATGTAGCCGTGATGATCGGCGCCCCAGACGTCGATGACCAGATCGAAGCCGCGTTCGAGCTTGTCGAAGTGGTAGGCGATGTCGGAAGCGAAGTAGGTGAACTGCCCATTATCGCGCCGCACCACGCGGTCCTTGTCGTCGCCAAAGGCGGTGGAACGGAACCACAGGGCGCCATCCTGGAGATACAGATGGCCAGACCGCTCGAGCGTTTCGAGCGCCTGGGCCACGCGGCCCGACTCGTGCAGCGAGCGTTCCGAATACCACATGTCGAAGCGTACGCCGAAGCGCCCGAGCACCTGACGGATCTCTTCGAGCTGGCGATCGAGCACGAAACGCGCGAGTTGGCCGAAACCGCTGCCGAGCAACTGGCGGGCTCGCTCGATGAGGGCATCCATGCGCGCCTCCAGGGCGGCTTCATCGCCCTGGACGGCTTCGGGCAGACCCGACAGCACCGCCTCGGCGGCGTGGCGCAGACGTTCACCTTCCACCGCTTTGAACTCCGCCGCGCGGGTGCGCACGTAGTCGCCCTGATAACCGTTGGCCGGGAAGGGCAACGCCTCACCGCACAGTTCGAGATAGCGTAGCCACGATGAAACCGCGAGGATGTCCATCTGCCGGCCCGCGTCGTTCACGTAGTACTCGCGCTGCACGTCAAAACCCGATGCCTCCAGCACATTGGCAAGGCTCGCACCATAGGCCGCGCCACGGCCGTGGCCCACGTGCAGCGGCCCGGTGGGGTTGGCAGACACGAATTCCACCTGCACTCGGCGGCCTGCCCCCAGAGTGCTGCGGCCATACCCGGCCCCCTGCGCCAGCACGCGCCGCACCACCGCCTGACGCGCGGCGGGGCGCAAATGGAAGTTGAGAAATCCCGCTCCCGCGATGTCAACCCTCTCCACTACGTCGGAGTCGGGCAACTGGTCCCGGATCAGCGTGGCTATTTCCCGCGGATTGCGCTTCAACAGCCGTGCGGCATGCATCGCCACGTTGCAGGCGTAGTCGCCATGCGCACCGCTCTTGGGACGCTCGAGCGACACGGGGATGCCGCGTGCCTCGGGGGTCACCACTTCGATGGACGTGGCCACGAGGCCCGCAAGATGGGCCTTGAGCTCAGCGATGGGCGCTTGGGACATGACGGGGAGACAACTCGGACAATCACAGAATTATACGGGGCCAGGCAACTTCCGGCCCCTGGCACTACACCTCCAAAGGATCCACGTCGATGCTCCAGTGCACTCGCTGCTCGGGCAGTCGCGGCAGCCAAGCGTCCAGCAGTCGATGCAGGGGAGGACGCGCGGTGGACTGGAGCAGCAGTTGACCGCGCCAGCGGCCCGCCACGCGCGCGGGGTTCGCGGGCACAGGGTCGTACATCACGATGTCCTCGGGGAGCGGCCCGGTACACCGGGCCGCCTCGCGAAGAAAATCGAACACAGCGTGCTCCTCGGCCGCCTCGGCTCGCAGCAACGCCTGATACAAAAAAGGGGGGAAGCCACTGGCCTGGCGCACGGTGAGCTGGCCGCGCGCGAAACCGTCGTAGTCCTGCGCTTGTAGCGCGGCGAACAGCGGATGGGCGGGAAAGGCCGTCTGCACCAAAACCTGACCGGGGCGGTCGCCGCGTCCGGCACGTCCTGCAACCTGCAGCAGCAGCGCGAAAAGCCGCTCCTCGGCGCGAAAATCCGCTGCCATCAATCCCAGGTCGGCGCCCAGCACGCAAACCAGTGTGAGATTCGGGAAGTCGTGCCCCTTAGCAAGCATTTGCGTACCCACCAGAACGTCCAACTGATTGGCGTCGATGCGCTCACGCAGCGCCCGGAAGGCGCCGCGCCGGCGCGTGGCATCTCGGTCGATTCGCGCCACCCGAGCGGCAGGCAATCGCGCGGCCAGGACCTGTTCGAGGCGCTGTGTGCCCTCGCCGAGGGCACGCAAGTCCTGGCTGCCGCAGGCAGGACAGACCCGTGGGACGGCCTCGTGATGCCCGCACAGGTGGCAACGCAACCGCCGGCCCGGCGCGTGTACGGTCAGTCGCGCGCTACAGCGTTGGCAAGGCGCAACCCACCCGCAGGCTGGACACAGCAACGTGGGCGCAAACCCGCGGCGATTCAGGAACACCAGGCTCTGTTCTGCACGGGCCAGATTGTCGGCGAGCGCCTGCAGCAGCACGGGCGAAAGGCCGTTATCGAGGTTCACGCCGTGGACGTCGACGATGCGCACCGCGGGCGGCCTGCCCGAGGCGCGCGTGTCGAGGGTGAGGCGGCGATAGCGGCCAGCCTCGGCCTGGCGGAAGCTTTCGAGCGACGGCGTGGCCGAGCCAAGGATCACGGGAACGCCGCGCTGGCGGCCCAGAAACACCGCCAGGTCCCGGGCGTGATAGCGCAATCCCTCTTGTTGCTTGTAGGACGCGTCGTGCTCCTCATCCACAATCACTGCGGCGAGCCGGGGCAGCGGCGTAAACACAGCCAGGCGGGTGCCTGCCACGATGCCCACCTGGCCGGCAGCGGCCCGATCCCATCGCACCAGCCGCTCGCCCTCGGCGAGAGCGCTGTGCAGGGTCACCAACCGGCCTGCGCCGAAGCGCTCGGCCAGCTGGGCCTCGAGTTGCGGGGTGAGATTGATCTCCGGCACCAGCAACAACGCCTGCCCCCCTCCAGCGAGCACCGCCTCGAGGATGCGCAGGTACACCTCTGTCTTGCCACTGCCGGTGATGCCCTGCAGAAGAATTGTCTGAAAGCTGCCCAGGGCTGCGAGGACGGTATCCACCGCCGCTGCCTGGCCGGTGGTAAGCGTCGGCCCCGGCTGTGCACCGCTGGCAGGCGCCTCCCTGCCGGGCTCATGGGCTGGCTGGTCGGACGAACTCACCCAGCCCGCCGCCACCAGCGAGCGCAGCGCCCGTCGGGCGCCAGCACCACGAATGTCGTGATCCGCCAGCGCCCCCGCGGCGCGCAGGCGATCCAGCAACGCGCGCCGCGCCACGGAAGCGCGTGGCAGTCCTTCGGGCGCCTGCGCCGCCCCCGCGGCCGTAAGCCGAAAGACCACCGGCGTCGACAGTGCAGTCCCCTGGGTACGCCGTAGCGCGGTGGGGATGGCGCCCAGGAGAACCTCGCCCAGAGGATGGTGGTAGTAGCGGCTGCAGAAGAGACACAGATCCAGGATGTGGGCTGGCAGCGGTGGACGGGAGCGCACGATGCGAACCACTGGACGCAATCGCTCCGGCTCCACCTCGGAGGCGTGCGCGAGACCCACGATGATGCCCACGCGGCGGTTCGGCCCGAAGGGCACCAGCACGAGGCGGCCCAAATCTCCGCTGGTGGCATCGCTGGCCAGATAGTCGAAGGTGCGCGCCAGTGGCACATCCAGGGCGACCTGTACGATGGTCACGGTGGAGGTGTCCCAGGTCCTGAGACATACGCTGAAGTTAGCGCGCGAAGCTTGAGGAAACCCGAGGAAAAGGCCTCAAGCTCTCGTCGAGAAAAGGAAAAACCAGGGGCCCGAACCCTGTGGATAAATCTGTTAATTAACATTTGGCCCGGCTGTCAAGCGGTTTTTTCCAGGCAGCCCGGGGGGGCGCCATGCTATCGGGCGAGGAGAAGTATTTTCTATTTGAAACAGCTTGTTGCAACCACAACCCGAAGGCGGTGGCGGTTGCTGGCCGGAAAGTGACGCGATATTCGCGTCCTGTGCATAAGTCAAGCACTGGCGCGGATTCCCACGCCGTTGTGCCTGCGGATCAATGCCTGGCGCGGGATTCCGTGTGAACAGAGTCCACCAGAGCAGTTACGTTTTCCGGCGGGGTGAAACGGGAGATTCCATGTCCAAGGTTAAAGACGTGGCCCGTGCCTGAACCAAAGCTCTGGAGAACCTTGCCCGCTTCGCGCCGCACGACTTCAGGCCCGGCGAAGAGGACGGACGGGTCAAGGTTGCCCTGCAGGGCCACCCGGTCGCCCACACGGCGACGGGCCTCGCCCAGATCCACCGTCCAGTCCAGGCCAAGAGCATCGGCACCGATGTCCGCCATGGCCTCGAGCCATAACCCTCCCCCCTTGGTGAACACCACCACCGGCACGCGCTGGCCATCGCGCTCGCGGATGAGGCCCGCCACGATGCGCTGCATGTAGTCGAGGGAAAATTCGCGATAGGCCGCCGCGGACAGCGCCCCTCCCCAGGTGTCGAAGATCATGAGTGTCTGGGCACCCGCCTCCACCTGGGCATTCAGGTAGGCGGTGACGGCCTGGGCGTTCACCGCGAGCACTTTGTGCAGCAGGTCGGGCCGGGCATAGAGCATGGTCTTGACGCGCTCGAATTCCGTGCCGCCGCGGCCTTCGATCATGTAGCAGGCCAGTGTGAAAGGGCTGCCGGAGAAGCCGATGAGGGGCACCGAACCATCCAGGGCCTTGCGGATCTGGGATACGGCATCGAGCACGTAGCGAAGGTGGTCGTGGGGATCAGGGGCCGACAGGTCGTTGATCTCCCACTCGTCGCGCAGCGGCCGCTCGAATCGCGGACCCTCACCCTCGGCAAAGCGCAGGCCGAGACCCATGGCATCGGGGATGGTGAGAATGTCCGAGAACAGGATCGCCGCATCCAGGGGATAGCGCGCCAGCGGCTGCAGGGTGACTTCGGTGCAGAAATCAGGGCTTTTGCACAGATCGAGGAAACTGCCGGCCCTTGCGCGGGTGGCGTTGTACTCCGGCAGGTAGCGGCCTGCCTGGCGCATGATCCAGATGGGTGTGTAGGGCACCGGCTGGCGCAGCAGGGCGCGCAGCAGGGTGTCGTTGCGGGGGCGGGCAGCGGTCATGGACGTGGCCTGGTGAGTGCTGGGCAGCCTCGGCACGAGGCCCGGGCGCGGACGTCAGCGGGGCAGATCGCTGCACCCCATGAGGAATTCATCCACGGCCCGGGCACACTGGCGCCCTTCGCGAATGGCCCAAACCACCAGGGACTGACCGCGGCGCATGTCGCCTGCAGCAAAAACCTTGGGAACGCTGGTGGCGTAGCAGCCGCGACCCTCGGTGGCGGCGCGGGCGTTGCCGCGGCCATCCTTTGCCACGCCGAAGGAGTCGAGAATGCTGCCCACGGGCGCCACGAAACCCATGGCGAACAACACCAGATCTGCCTTGATTTCGAATTCCGAACCGGGCACCTCTATCATGCGCATCTGATCCTTGTCGTCCCGGACCCATTCCACGCGGCAGGCCACCAGGGCCGTGACATGGCCATCGCGGCCCTCGAAGCGCTTCGTGGACACGGCCCAGTCACGCTCGCAGCCTTCCTCGTGGGAAGAGGAGGTGCGCAGCTTGAGAGGCCAATAGGGCCAGGTGATGGACTTGTTTTCCTCCTCGGGCGGCTGGGGCAGCAGCTCGAACTGGGTTACCGAGGCGGCACCCTGGCGGTTGGAGGTGCCCACGCAATCAGAGCCGGTGTCGCCGCCGCCGATCACCACCACGTGCTTGCCCGTGGCAAGGATCTGGTTGCCCACGGTGTCTCCCGCCACCACCTTGTTCTGCAGCGGCAGGAAATCCATGGCGAAGTGGATGCCCTTGAACTCACGACCAGGCACCTGCAGGTCGCGCGGCTGCTCGGCGCCACCCGCCAGCACCACGGCGTCGAACTCCGACAAGAGTTGCTCGGGCGTCAACCGCGAGGCGGCCGCCACGGATACGGGCGAGGCGGATGGAATGTCGCCCACCAGCACGCCGGTGCGAAACTCGACTCCTTCGGCACGCATCTGCTCCGCGCGCCGGTCGATGTGCTGCTTTTCCATCTTGAAATCGGGAATGCCGTAGCGCAGCAATCCGCCGATGCGGTCGCTCTTCTCGAACACAGTGACCCCGTGGCCGGCGCGGGCCAGCTGCTGGGCGCACGCCAGGCCCGCAGGCCCCGAACCCACCACGGCCACCCTGCGGCCGGTCTTGAGCGCTGGCGGCTGGGACACCACCCAACCCATTTCCCAGCCCTTGTCGATGATGGCATGCTCGATGGACTTGATGCCCACGGGGTCGTTGTTGATGTTGAGCGTGCAGGCCGCCTCACACGGCGCAGGGCAGACACGGCCGGTGAATTCGGGAAAGTTGTTGGTGGAATGGAGCGTATCCAGCGCCTCGCGCCAGCGCTGGCGGTAAACCAGGTCGTTCCAGTCCGGGATGATGTTATTGATGGGGCAGCCCTGCATGCAGAAGGGAATGCCGCAGTCCATGCAGCGGGCGCCCTGGATCTTGGCCTCGTCGTCGCTCAAGTGGCCAACGAACTCGCGGTAATGCTTGACGCGCTGCTGCGGCTGCTCGGAGGCTTCCGCCAGCCGCTGGAACTCCATGAAACCTGTGACCTTGCCCATGGTTGCTCGGTTGGTGTGGTGTCAATAATGAGGAATGAAGGGCTGCGCGCGCTAAGCGGCGATGCGGCGGCCCTTGGCGGCGAGCTCACCGAGCGCGCGGCGGTACTCGTTGGGGAAGACCTTCGTGAAGCGCCCGCGCCAGTCGGTCCAGTTGTCGAGGATTTCGCGGGCGCGCGCGCTGCCGGTGTGCCGCGCGTGGTTGTCCACCAGACGCCGCAGCACGGCCTCGTCCGGTTCGCCCAGGTGCCAGATGTCGCGCGGCAAGCGGGCCTCCTGCTCGGCCTCGGTGACCAACGGCTCGAGACTCACCATGGCGGTGTTGCAGCGCGTGGCGAATCCGCCGTCCTCGTCAAGCACATAGGCGATGCCTCCGGACATGCCGGCAGCGAAGTTACGGCCGGTGGCACCCAACACAACCACGGTGCCGCCGGTCATGTATTCGCAACCGTGATCGCCAACCCCCTCCACCACGGCATGGGCGCCAGAATTACGCACACAGAACCGCTCGCCCGCCACGCCGCGGAAGTAGGCCTCGCCTGCAACGGCGCCGTACATGACCGTGTTGCCCACGATGATGTTGTCGCCAGGACGGCCTCGGAACTTGGGTGAGGGCTGCACGCTGATGCGGCCACCCGACAAGCCTTTGCCAACGTAGTCGTTGGCTTCACCGATGAGTTCGAGGGCGATGCCGCGCGCCAGGAAAGCGCCAAAGCTCTGGCCTGCGGAGCCGGCGAAGCGCACACGGATGGTGTCTTCGGGCAGGCCCTCGTGGCCGAAACGGCGCGCCACTTCCGAGGAGAGCATGGTGCCCACGGTGCGATTCACATTGCGGATGGGCATGTCGATGGCCACTGGCTCGCGACGTTCAAGGGCGGGCTTGGCCAGCTCGATGAGGCGGTGATCCAGGGCCTTCTCCAGACCGTGATCCTGGCGCTCGGCGTGATGCCGCGCCACGTCGGCCGGCATGGCCGGCGTGTGGAACACGCGCGAGAAGTCCAGGCCACGGGCCTTCCAGTGCTCGATGCCGCGGCGCATGTCCAGCAGGTCGGCGCGGCCGATGAGTTCATCCACGCGGCGGATACCCAGCTGGGCCATGTAGCCGCGCAGTTCCTCGGCCACGAAGAAGAAATAATTGACCACGTGCTCAGGCTGCCCCTTGAAACGCTTGCGCAGCTCCGGATCCTGGGTGGCCACACCCACCGGACAGGTGTTGAGGTGGCACTTGCGCATCATGATGCAACCCTCCACCACCAGAGGCGCGGTGGCGAAGCCGAATTCGTCGGCGCCCAGCAGCGCACCGATCAGCACATCACGGCCGGTCTTCATCTGCCCGTCCACCTGCACGGCGATGCGCCCGCGCAGACGGTTCAACACCAGCGTCTGCTGCGTCTCGGCGAGACCCAACTCCCAAGGGGTGCCGGCGTGCTTGATGGATGACCAGGGGCTCGCGCCCGTGCCGCCGTCATGACCGGCGATGGTGACGTGATCGGACTTGGCCTTGGACACGCCGGCTGCCACGGTGCCCACGCCGATCTCGGAAACCAGCTTCACGCTGATGGAGGCGCGCGGGTTGGCGTTCTTGAGGTCGTGGATGAGCTGGGCGAGATCTTCGATGGAGTAGATATCGTGGTGCGGCGGCGGCGAAATCAACCCCACGCCGGGCACCGAGAAACGCAACTCGGCGATGTACTCGGAGACCTTGTGGCCGGGCAACTGACCACCCTCCCCGGGCTTGGCGCCCTGGGCCATCTTGATCTGGATCTGATCCGCGCTTACCAGGTAATCGGTGGTGACACCGAAACGCCCCGAGGCCACCTGCTTGATGCGCGAGCGCAGGGAATCGCCTTCCTTGAGTTCGATGTCGCGCATGACGCGCTCTTGGCCCAGCCGAGAGGCGAGGGTTTCACCGGCCTTCACGAGGGCGTAGCGGCGCCGGTCTTCACCGCCCTCACCGGTGTTGGACTTGCCGCCGATGCGGTTCATGGCCACCGCAAGGGTGGTGTGCGCCTCGGTGGAAATGGAGCCCAGGGACATGGCGCCGGTGGCGAAGCGCTTGACAATGTCGCGCGCCGGCTCCACCTCGCCGATGGGGATGGACTTGGACGGATCCACGCGCAGGTCGAACAATCCGCGGAAGGTCATGTGCCGGCGGGACTGGTCGTTGATGATGCGCGCGTATTCCTGGTAGGTCTCGAAGCTGGCGGTGCGGGTGGCGTGCTGCAGCTTGGCGATGGCATCCGGCGTCCACATGTGCTCTTCGCCGCGGACGCGAAAAGCGTACTCACCGCCGGTATCCAGGGCCCCGGCCAGCACCGGGTCGTTGCCGAAGGCGGCGCGGTGGGCGCGGATTGCCTCCTCGGCCACTTCGAACACGCCGATGCCTTCCACCGTGGAGGTGGTGCCGGTGAAATACTTCTCCACCAGCGCCGAGGACAAGCCCACGGCCTCGAAGATCTGCGCGCCGGTGTAGGACATGTAGGTGGAGATGCCCATCTTGGACATCACCTTCATGAGGCCCTTGCCCACGGCCTTGATATAGTTCTTGACGCCCTGGCCGCCCCGGGCGCCCTCGGGCAGCTCTTCGCCGGCCGCCAGGATGGTTTCCATGGCGAGGTAGGGGTGCACCGCCTCGGCGCCGTAGCCGCCCAGCAAGGCAAAGTGATGTACCTCGCGCGCCGAGCCCGTTTCCACCGCCAGGCCCGTGGAGGTGCGCAGCCCCTTGGCCACCAGGTGAAGGTGAATGGCCGAGGTGGCCAGCAGCGCCGGAATGGCCACTTGCTGGGCGCTCACGCGCCGGTCGGAAAGGGTGAGGATGTTGTAGCCCGAACGAACCGCGTCCACGGCTTCCGCGCACAGGCTCGCCAGGCGCGCTTCGATGGCCTGGTGGCCCCAGGCCACGGGGTAGCAGATGTCCAGTTCATAGGAGCGGAACTTGCCGCCCGTGTGCCGGGCGATGTGGCGCAGCTTCTCCATACCCTCGAAGTCGAGCACCGGCTGGGAAAGCTCGAGCCGCATGGGCGGGTTGATTTCGTCGATGCCCAGGAGGTTGGGTTTGGGGCCCACGAAGGACACCAGAGACATGACCAGCTCTTCGCGGATCGGGTCGATGGGCGGGTTGGTGACCTGGGCGAAGAGCTGCTTGAAGTAGTGATAGAGCGTCTTGTTCTTGTCGGACAACACGGCCAGGGGGGAATCGTTGCCCATCGAGCCGATGGACTCCTCGCCATCGCGCGCCATGGGCAGCAACTGGAATTTGAGGTCTTCCTGGGTCCAGGAGAAGGCCTGCTGTCGGTCCATGAGCGGCACGGCCGAGGGCTCGCGCGCCTCGGAGGGCTCGGGCAGGGCCTCGAAGCGCACGCGGATGCGATCGATCCACTCGCGGTAGGGCTTGGCCGCCGCCAGGGCGTCCTTGAGCTCCTTGTCGTCGATGATGCGGCCCTGTTCCAGGTCCACCAGAAACATCTTGCCGGGCTGCAAGCGCCACTTCTTGACGATACGATCCTCCGGCACGGGCAGCACACCGGCTTCGGAGGCCATGATCACCATGTCATCGTCGGTAACCAGGTAACGCGCCGGACGCAGTCCATTGCGATCAAGGGTGGCGCCGATCTGCCGCCCGTCGGTGAAGGCCACCGCAGCCGGCCCATCCCAAGGCTCCATCATGGCGGCGTGGTACTCGTAGAAGGCGCGGCGGCTGGCGTCCATGAGGCTGTGCTTTTCCCAGGCTTCGGGGATCAGCATCATCATGGCGTGGGCCAGGGAGTAGCCAGCCATCACCAGCAATTCAAGGGCGTTGTCGAAGGAGGCCGAATCGGACTGGCCGGGGTAGATTAGCGGCCAGAGCTTGTCCAGGTCGTGGTCTAGCACCGGCGAGGAGATGGCGCCTTCCCGGGCGCGCAACCAGTTGACGTTGCCGCGCAGGGTGTTGATCTCGCCGTTGTGGGCGATCATGCGGAAGGGGTGCGACAAATCCCAGGTGGGGAAGGTGTTGGTGGAGAAGCGCTGGTGTACGAGCGCCAGCGCCGAGGTGAGCCGCGGGTCGCTCAGGTCGCGGTAGTAGTTGCCCACCTGGTCGGCCAGCAACATGCCCTTGTACACCAGGGTGCGCGCCGAAAAGGACGGCACGTAGAATTCCTTGCCGTGCTCCAAGCGCAGCGCCTGGATGGCGTGGCCGGCGCGCTTGCGAACCACATAGAGCTTGCGCTCGAAGGCGTCGGTGACGGTGACGTCGGCACCGGCCCCCACGAAAATCTGGCGGATCACCGGCTCGATTCGCTTGACCGATTCGCCCAGCACCGAAGAGTCTCGTGGCACGTCGCGCCAGCCCAACACCACCTGACCCTCGGCGCGGGCGGCACGTTCGATCTCCTGCTCGCAGGCGATGCGGCTTGCCGGCTCCTGGGGAAGGAACACCATGCCCACGCCGTAGCGCCCGGGCGGAGGCAGTTCGACGCCCTGGGAGTCCATCTCTTCTCGCAGCAGCGCATCGGGAATCTGCAGCAGGATGCCCGCGCCATCGCCAGCCAGGGGGTCAGCCCCGACTGCGCCCCGGTGGGTAAGATTCCTGAGAATCTGCAAACCCTGCCCCACGACCGTGTGGCTTTTGTGCCCCCTGATGTGGGCAATGAAGCCCACGCCACAGGCGTCGTGTTCGTTGGCGGGATCGTACAGCCCCTCGGGCTGCGGACGATGGGGATGCTCCACGGCGTTTCCTCGAAAAATGAACTGCCCACGGCAAGCCTGGACGGCAGACCCGCGGGCGTAGCCACGCGACAGGGGCGGGCGGGCCTGGGCAGGGGGTCGAGATGTTACAGCGCCACCCCTGCCGCTTCAATCAGTTGCCCGAACCGTCGTCCACCAGGAACAGGCGGCGGTGCTCGCGGATGGCATAGCGGTCGGTCATGCCGGCGATGTAGTCGGCAATGGCGCGGGGCAGGTCATGCTCGCCGCGACGTTGGAACTCCGGCGGCAGCAGCCGGCGCTCGGACAGGAAGGCGGCGAACAGTTCACGCACGATGCGCTGGGACTTGAAGGTCATGCGCACCACGCGGTAGTGCCTGTAGAGGTTGTGGCGCAGGAAAGCCTTGAGCGCCTGCTGCTCGGCGCGCAGGGGCTCGCTGAAAGCGGCCAGGGCCGCGGCGGCCCGAACTTCGTCGATGCTGGCGGGGCGCGCCGCCTCGATGTTGGCGCGAGTCTGGCGGGTGAGGTCGGTCACCAGGGCGTTGATCATGCGGCGTACGGTTTCGTGCACCAGGCGGCGGTCTCGCAGCTCGGGAAAGGCAACGCGCACTTCCCGGAGGTGGCGGGCGAAAATCGGCACCTCCTCGAGCGCTTCGAGGTGGATGAGACCGGAGCGGATGCCGTCGTCCACGTCGTGGTTGTCGTAGGCGATTTCATCGGCCAGGTTGGCAAGTTGAGCTTCGAGGCCCGGCCTGAGGCCCAGCAGGAAGCGGGCGCCCACCTCGCCGAGCTTCTCGGCATTACGCCGCGAGCAGTGCTTGAGGACACCCTCGCGGGCTTCGAAGGTGAGATTCAGGCCGTCGAAGGCTCCATAGCGGCTCTCGAGGTGATCCACCACGCGCAGCGACTGCAGGTTGTGCTCGAAGCCACCGTGATCGCGCATGCATTCGTTGAGGGCATCCTGGCCCGCATGGCCAAAGGGCGTGTGGCCCAGGTCGTGGGCCAGCGCAATGGCTTCCACCAGGTCTTCGTTGAGGCCCAGCACGCGAGCAATGGAGCGGCCGATCTGCGCCACTTCGATGGAATGGGTGAGCCGGGTGCGGAACAGGTCACCCTCGTGGTTCACGAACACCTGGGTCTTGTATTCCAGCCGGCGAAAGGCGGCGGAATGGACGATGCGGTCGCGGTCGCGCTGGTATTCGCTGCGGCCCTCGGGCGGCGGCTCGGGAACGCGCCGGCCGCGCGAGGCGTGCGGTTGAGCCGCGTAGGGCGCTAGTTCAGGCATGGGCCGCGCGGGCGGCGAGAACGCGTTCCAACACGTCGCGGGAAACCGAATCGTCCAGGTACGCCGCGCCGATACGCTCGAGAAGAATGAAACGCAGCTTGCCGCCTTCCACCTTCTTGTCGTGCCCCATCAGGTCGATCCAGCGGTCGAGGCCGAACCGGGGTGCGGTCACGGGTAAACCGGCCCGCGCCACGAGCCGCTCGATGCGCCGCACGTCCGCCTCCTCAAGGTGGCCCAGTTCCCGGGACGCGCGCGCGGCCAACACCATGCCGGTGCCCACCGCCTCGCCGTGCAGCCAGGTGCCAAAGCCCAATCCGGCCTCGATGGCGTGGCCGAAGGTGTGGCCGAGGTTTAGCATCGCCCGTGGCCCCGTCTCGCGCTCGTCCACGGCCACCACCGCGGCCTTGCACTCACAGCAACGTTTAACCGCCTCTGCCATTGCGGCGCGATGGCGCGCCATCAGACGCTCCATGTTTTCTTCGAGCCATTGGAAGAACGGGGCGTCCATGATGAGTCCGTACTTGATCACCTCGGCAAGCCCGGCAGAGAGCTCGCGCGCCGGCAGCGTGTCGAGCACGGCGGTGTCGGCGATCACCGCGACCGGCTGGTGAAACGCGCCGATCATGTTCTTCCCGAGGGGATGATTGATGGCGGTCTTCCCGCCCACCGAGGAATCCACCTGGGCAAGCAGCGTGGTGGGCACCTGGATATACCTGACACCCCGAAGGTACGTGGCCGCTGCGAAACCCGTGATGTCGCCGACGACGCCGCCACCGAGGGCGATTAGCGTTGTCTTGCGCTCGCACCGTGCACCCAGTAGCGCATCGAAGATGCGGTTGAGCGTCTGCCAGTTCTTGTTTGCCTCGCCGTCGGGAACGACGACGGGCAGGACCTCCACCCCGGCGGCCTCGAGGGCACGTTGCAAGGGATCCAGGTACATGGGCCCAACCACATCGTTGGTGACGATGGCCACCCGCCGCTGGGGGAGATGAGGAAGATACAGCGATGCGTCTGCGAACGAACCCTCGCCGATATGAATCGGATAAGTGCGCGAGCCCAGGCCGACCGTGACGCTCAGCATGCGCCGCTCCCTTCAGGCGGGGCGGTTCGTTCGGCGAGCAGCCCCTCGAGTCGTGCCACCAACGCTTTCAGGCTTTGGGGGCTGGTGTCGATGGTTACGTGCGCGACCTCCTGATAGAGCGGGTCACGGGCGGCGAGCAACTCCGAGAGGCGGCGGCGAGGGTCGGAGGTTTGAAGTAGCGGCCGGTTGCGGTCATGGCGGGTCCGATGCCAAAGTTCCTCGACTCCCGCGCGCAGGTACACCACCGTACCGCGGTCGTGCAACACGGCACGGTTTTCAGGGCGCAACACCGCTCCCCCACCGGTGGCGAGAACGATATCCGCCTCACGGGTAAGTTCATCGATGATGGCGGCCTCACGGGCGCGAAACCCCTCCTCGCCCTCGATCTCGAAAATCACTGGTATGCGGACCCCGGTGCGGGATTCCATCACCTGATCGGAGTCCACGAAGCGCTTAGCCAGATGCTGGGCGAGCAACTTGCCAACCGAGGTCTTTCCGGCACCCATCATGCCAACGAGAAAGATCCTTCCCGTCTGCGTGCGAGAACACCCGGGGTCTGCATCATCCATGACCGGATTGTAGGACAGCGCGCAGTCGCCAAGAGGCCGCAGATCGGGCTGAGCCCGCGCCCTCATACCCCAGTTTGGCCGGGGAAACTTGCCCTCGAAATCAACGCGCCGTCAAATTGTCCTTGACGATGCGAGGTGTCACGAAGACGAGCAACTCCCGACGGTCGTTGAAGCGGCGCTCGTTGCGGAACAGGAACCCCAGCAGTGGAATATCGCCCAGCAAGGGCACTTTGTTTTGCTGGATGCTTTCGTCCTGGGTGTAAATACCGCCGATGCCAACCGTGCCGCCGTTTTCCACCAAAACCTCGGTGGTAACTTGCTTGGTGTCGATGGCGGGACCTGCGGTAGTGGTTGCGCCAACCGAGTCCTTATTCACGCTCAGCGTCATGATGACATTGTCGTCTGGCGTGATCTGCGGCCGGACTTTCAGGCGCAGGACAGCTTTGCGAAAGGTTATGGAGGTAGCCCCCGAAGCAGTGGCAGTCTGGAATGGAATCTCAGTTCCCTGCTCGATGTTGGCTTCCACGTTGTCAGCTGTAATGACCCGCGGGCTGGAGATGATCTTGCCGCGAGCATCCAACTGCAGTGCACTGATTTCTAGGTTGAGGAACCGCGTGAGCGCACTATTGAACAGCGTGAAGGTGAATTGACCTGCCGAGAGACCGGTTCCCAAAGAGGGAGCGGCGAGGTTAACCGACAAGGCATCCGGGAAGCCGGAGGTCGCGTAATCCTGCAATTGCCCGGTCTGGACACCCACGGACCGCAGGGCGCCGCCAACCACGAACTGGTTGTTGTCAGAACCGAAATCGTATCCACCCCCGGCGGCCCCGCGCGTTATAGTGCCCAGGCGAGCACCTATGGCGCGGCCAAAGGTATCGGTCGCTTCGACAATTCGCGCCTCGATTAGCACTTGCTTGACCGCGACGTCCACCTTCTTCACGAGCGCTGCAACTTCTTCCAGCTTTGTGGGGGTGTCTTGAACGAACACCGTGTTGGTGCGCACATCCACAACTGCGCTGCCACGCTTTGAGAGTACCTTGCCGGCCGGGTCGGCGAGGAGCTTTTGAAGCGTGTCGGCTTTCTGGTAATTCAGCTGGAAGCTCTCGGTGCGAATCGGTTCGAGTTCCTCAATCTGCTGCTGGGATTCGAGCAGCAATTTCTCTTTCGTGGCCAACTCGTCGCGAGGGGCGATCCAGACCACGTTGCCATTCTTGCGAAGATCGAGTCCCTTGGATTGCAGAATGATGTCGAGCGCCTGATCCCATGGGACATCCTTGAGTCTTAACGTCAGACTACCTGCAACCGTGTCGCTGGTGATGATGTTCAGGCCCGTAAAATCCGCTATCACCTGGAGGACGGCCCGTACCTCGACGTTTTGGAAATTGAGGGACAGTCGATCACCGATGTATCCGCGCGCGAGCGACCCTCCAATTTTGTTGGGGTCTTCCACCACAGGCTTGACTTCCACAATCAGCCGATTATCGGCCTGATAGGCGGTGTGTTCCCAGTTTCCGCGCGGCGATATCACCAGACGAGCGTTGACGCCTTGCTTGGAGGCCTCGACGGCATCCACCGGCGTGGCGAAGTCCATCACGTCCAGCCGTCGTTGCAAGTTGGCCGGTATCTCGGTCTGGAAGAAGTCGACGACAACCACCTTGCCCTGGCGGCGCAGGTCGATGCCAGTGGCACTGTCCGACATGTCGATCACTACCTGCCCTTCACCCCCCTTGCCTCGCCGGAAATCGACGTTCAGCAAAGAGTGTTGGGCATTCGACTTCGCCGGCGCAAAACCGGCCTCTGCGGCTGCGCGCGGCGCGGCGGTGGCGTCACCACCGCCGAGCAAGGTCAGGGTGTAGGTCTTCCCCTCGATGCCGGTTTCATACCGGAGGGGGCGGGAGAGATTGAGGACGACTCTGGTCCGGTTTCCGGATTGCCCAAGCCGAATGGAGCGCAGTTCGGCATTCCCTACCTCCTGTGTCGATTTACCAAGGGCATTGGACGTTCCCAGGAAATCAATGGCGACGCGCGCAGGGTTGCTGACGCTGAAGGCAAGTGGCGGTTGCACCAGCGGTTCGCGAGTCGTGATCTTCACGACAACTCTTCCCCCTTGGGAGGGTCGGACATCGATGGCTGAGATGGCATTAGACGCTGTTTCGTCGGCCCCATTCGCTGCATTCGCGATGGGCCAGGGAGAAGGGGCTACAAGGACTGCAAGCAGCGCCAGCGAGGCCCGGAGAGAAACTGCAAGGAGGGTTGTCATTTCTCGGACTCCTACTCATCGAGCAACTGGAGGCTGCTAGTCCGCTCGGACCAGACCCCCGCGTTGTCTTGAAGAACTTCTCTGAGCACGATGGAGGTCTCCGTTATCTTGGAAATAACCCCGAAGTTCTGGCCCAGGTAATTGCCGACTTTCACCTGGTAGATAACATTATCCGGGGTTCGGATGAGCGCAAAGATATTCTTGTTCTTGTCCTGCAGAGTACCTACCATTTTGAGATTCTCAAGCGGGAAACTCTCCAGATCCTCACGCATTTCCCGCTGTGCAGCCTTTGGCACTTCCTGGGCAGATCCAAAGTTCTCGTCCTTGCGGGGGCGAAACGGATCGGGAAGTTCAACGGCGTTGTAGGCAAACGGCTCGTAGGGCTTGACCTGCGGCAACGGTTCCACTCGCCCACGCAGGTTGGCACCCGAGGCGCGTACGAATTCGCGCAGGTCCTGATGTTCCTCTCCGCACCCAACCAGGATGATGATCGCCAGGGTCGGCACGCCCAGGCGCCGCGCGTTCATTTCTTCGCCTCCTTGACCGGCCTTTTCTTCTGGGCTTGTTGTTCGGAATCGTCCAGGTAGCGGTAGGTCTTGGCGGTGGCATCAAACATCAGTAAGCCGTCTTTTTCCGCTTGCAGTTGCAGGTCCGTGAGGGTGACGATTCGGGACAACTGAGAAACGTCGCTCGCGAATGCGCCAAAGTCATGATAGGCGCCTCGCAGCTTAAGAGTGATTGGTTTTTCGGCGTAGAACTCCGACACTGTTTCATTTAGGGCCGGAGCGAATAGCACGATCTTCAAGCCTCTGCTCAGGACGGCCTGGTTGATGTCATTCAGCAGCGCCTCCATCTCCGACTTGTTTGGCAGTTGCCGCAACATAGCCCCAAAGGTTTGCTCCACATCCTCAAGTTGCTTTCGGTATGCATCCAGGTTGATAGCCTGCGATTTTTTTTGGGTGAATGCCTCTCGCAGTTCAATTTCTTTCTTTCGCGCTGCCGCCAGATCGTTTATTTGTGATGACCAGTCAATGGAGTACCCGGCAAGCACCACCACGATGAGCAGCACGAGCAGCACACCGAGCTTCGGGAAGACAGGCCAACTGCCGATCTCGCGCGGATCGAGGCGACGCAGGTCGTTAAGGTTCATGGTGGCGTGACATCAGCTTTTCGGCTTTTGCGCCTTACCCTGTGGAGCCTCCGGCGACTTCTCGCGCGTGAGGTTCACGGTCAGGGTGAACTCGCTTAGATTCTGTTTCTCGCCGCCCCCCTCCTTCACCACCACGAGCGTGGGTGACTCAAGGAATGGCGACGCTTCCAGGTTCCGCATGAAGGTGGAGACCCGGGCATTCGATGTACTGTAGCCAACCACATTGACGCGGCTTCCAGTCTGCTTGACTTGCGTGAGGTACAGGCCGTCGGGGATCTGTCGAACAAGCTGGTCGAGCAACCGGACGGCTTCCGAGCGATTGAGCTGCAAGGATTCGACCACATTCTTGCGCTCGACCATGGCCTGAATTTGCTCCTTGAGCGTCTTGATTTCGGCGATTTGGCGGTCGAGAGCCGAAATCTCCCCTTCGAGGTACTGGTTACGTCCCCTCTGGTTATCCATTTGCCCGGCGAAGTAGGTGTGGACGAGCACAACAATCGCCAGGCCGAGACCGGCCGTCATGGCCACAAGGACGAAAAACTGGCGCTGGAGCGCCGCGCGTCTTTGCGCCCGGTGGGGCAACAAATTTACTGGGATCATGTTTCCAGCCGCCGCATCGCGAGACCACAAGCCACCATCAGCGCGGGGGCGTCCAGGGAGAGTTGGTGGCCCTTGACCCTGTCTGACTTGTCGATCGACTCGAAAGGATTTGCAACCCTGGTTTGCACCTGTGCGCGCTTTCCCACAACCCCGTCGAGCCCCGGCAGGGTAGAGCAACCGCCTGCCAGGACGATGTAATCGACCTCGTTAAACTGCGTCGAGGTAAAGAAAAACTGCAACGCGCGCGTGACTTCAAGCGCTAGCATTTCCATAAACGGATTCAGAACATCACGCTCGTAGTTTTGTGGAAGCCCGCCGTTTTTCTTGGCCGCCTCAGCCTCATCCGCCGAAAGGCTGAAGGCGCGTTGGATCTCCTGGGTTAGCTGGTCGCCGCCAAAGGGTTGCTCGCGCATGTACAGAGACTGCCTGTTGCGCAACACATTGACGGTCATGATGGATGCGCCCACGTCCACAAGGGCGACCGTTTGGTCCACACCGGCGTTAACTAGCTGGGATTCGATCAATTCAAACGCGTGTTGCGCTGCGAAGGAGTCGATATCCATGATCAAAGCCTTGAGACCAGAGGCCTCGGCGACCGCCACACGGTCTTCGATCTTTTCCTTGCGCGAAGCGGCAATGAGGACTTCAACCTCTTCGGGGTTGTCGACAACCGGCCCGATAATCTGAAAATCCAGGCTCACTTCGTCTAGGGCAAACGGAATGTACTGGTTGGCTTCCGACTCCACTTGCGTCTCGAGTTCTTGCTCGCGCAAGCCCGCCGGCACCGCGATCTTCTTGGTGATTACCGCAGCAGAGGGCAAGGCCATCGCAACAGCTTTCACGCGCGTTCCAAGTTTTTTCCAACCACGCTTGACTGCTTCAACCACCTCTTCGAGGTTCGCGACGTTGCCGTCCACCACTGCATCCTTCGGAAGCGGCTCAATGGCATACCGCTCCAGCCGGAAGCGCCCCTTGCCTCCCAGGCTCATTTCCACCAACTTGACAGCGGACGAACTGATGTCAAGCCCAATGAGCGGGGCGGCCTTCGGCTTAAAGGCCTTCGAGACCGCTTCGGAAATCCGGCCTAGATCGAATTTTTCCTTGAGCATCGGCTAGTTATAACATCATTATATTAAGCAGCATTAGATACCAGTCGCAACCGTAAATCAAGCTTCGAGAAACCGAAACTCGCTCCGGCAGGGGTAGGGCTGTGTCCCCTATAATTCACCATCGGTTTCATCAAGTAGCCCTCGAGAGGGCTTTCGGAGCGATTTTTCACGGTCATGCGCGCACGGTGGTGGATTTACCCCATCTTTGTCTCAGTTGCTGCGTTTCTGGCCGTCATCTTGCTCCTGGCCTGCGCAGTCGTGATTGCCTACCCCAAACTTCCCTCGCTGGAAGCGCTGACGGACTATCGGCCAAAGATGCCGCTTCGTGTCTTCAGTGCTGAAGGCGAGTTGATCGGGGAGTTTGGCGACGAACGCCGGGCACTGGTGAAAATCGGGGACGTACCCGCAAGCATGCGCGATGCCATCCTCGCGGCTGAAGACGAACGCTTTTATCAGCACGGCGGCATCGACTATGTGGGTGTTGCCCGGGCCATGCTTTCCAATTTCTTGCACGGCGGCGCCCGCCAGGGGGCAAGCACCATCACCATGCAGGTGGCGCGCAATTTCTTCTTGACGTCCGAAAAGACCTTCACGCGCAAGTTCAACGAAGCCCTGCTGGCTTTCAAGATCGAGCGTAACCTCAGCAAGGATGAAATCCTCCAGCTTTATGTCAACCAGATCTACCTGGGACAGCGGGCCTATGGCTTCGCTGCCGCAGCTCAAACCTACTTCGGCAAGCCGCTGAATCATTTGAGCCTTGCCGAAGCTGCGGTGCTCGCTGGGCTCCCAAAGGCGCCCTCGCGGTTCAACCCGGTAGTGAACTTCAATCGCAGCAAGCTGCGCCAGCAGTATGTCCTTCGCCGGATGCGGGAGCTGGACATGATCACGCCCGCCCAGCAGGAAGCGGCGTCGAAAGAGAAGCTGGTCGTTCAAACTCAGGCCCAGACTTTCGCCACCCGCGCCGATTTCCTGACTGAAATGGTGAGGCAATCGCTGTTCGAGCGCTACCGCGAAGACGCCTACGCTAAAGGCTACCGTGTCTACACGACCGTGCGCGTACGCGACCAAGATGCCGCCTACGCCGCGTTGCGCAAGGGCGTGCTCGATTACGATCGTCGCCACGGCTACCGTGGCGCGGAAACCATCCTGCCTCTGCCTAAACCAGGTTCCGAGGAAACCCTCGACGACCTTCTGGCCGAAGAATCGGAAAGCGACGACATCCTGCCTGGAATCGTTTTGTCGGCGGAGCCCAAGGTGGTGAAGGTCCATGCGAAGGGACTCGGGCCGGTGGAGGTTTCCGGTGAGGGACTCAAGTTCGCAGCCCGAATGTTGGGCGACAAGGCCGCCCCTGCGCGCCGCCTCCAACCAGGTGCGTTGATTCGCCTCCAAAGGGATGCAACCGGCCTTTGGCAGATCGCGCAGTTACCCCTGGTGGAGGCGGGATTCGTGGCGATGGACCCTCCCAGCGGGGCAGTACGCGCCTTGGTGGGCGGCTTTGATTTCCAGCGTAACAAGTTCAATCACGTCACCCAGGCCTGGCGCCAACCAGGTTCCACCTTCAAGCCTTTCGTCTACTCGGCGGCGCTGGAAAAGGGCTTCACTCCCGCCACCATCATCAACGATGCCCCGCTGAGCTTCGACGCCACCGAAACCGGCTCTTCAGCCTGGGAGCCAAAAAACTTCGATGGCACCTTCGAAGGCCCCATGCGCCTGCGCACGGCTCTAACAAAATCCAAGAACCTCGTCTCTATCCGCATTCTCCAGTCCATCGGACCCCAGTACGCCCAGGATTTCGTCTCGCGGTTCGGCTTCAGCCAGGATGCGATTCCGCCCTATCTCACCATGGCCCTGGGCGCAGGGTCGGTTACGGTGATGCAGATGGCCAGCGCGTATTCCGTGTTCGCCAATGGAGGATTCCTCGTCCAGCCGCACTTCATTGACCGTATCGAGGACGCACGGGGTAGCGTACTTTTTCGGGCGCAACCGGTCACCGTAGCGAACGGCGCGCCACGGGTGATCGATGCCAGAAACGCATTTGTGATGACCAGCATAATGCAGGACGTCGTGCGCGCCGGTACCGCGTCCAAGGCTCGTGCCCTTGGCCGTAACGACCTTGCGGGCAAGACTGGCACCACGAATGAGCAGGTGGACGCATGGTTTGCCGGCTTCACGCCTCGCCTCGCGGCAGTGGCCTGGGTGGGTTTCGACGCACCGCGCTCCCTGGGAGGAGGCGAGACGGGAGCGCAGGCAGCGCTGCCTATCTGGATTTCCTTCATGGACGTGGCCTTGAAGGGCGTGCCAGAGGAGCCCTGGAGTGTTCCGGAGGGCGTGGTGGCTGCATCGATCAACCCGGACACTGGTCTGCGTGATGGCCGCTCGCCAAACCGGGTCACGGATTTCTTCTTCCAGGAGTACCTGCCGCCAGAGGATGGCGGCGCAGGAAAACCGGGTTCTCACGAGGATCTCGACAATCAGGTGTACTGACACACGCGCCATGCCCCGAGATACCCAAAATTCCAGCAGGCAGATGCGGGCCCGCATTGCGCAGCTAGCCGCACGGTTGATTGCCGAGGAAGGGCTGGAGGATTATGGCACCGCGAAACGCAAGGCCGCCCGGCAACTGGGCGCCTCGGAGACCCGGAACCTGCCCGACAACACGGAGCTTGAGGCAGCGCTGCGGACCCACCAGGCGCTGTACCAGGCCAACGACCAGCCGCGGCAGTTGGCCCGGTTACGCGAAGCGGCCAAGCACATGATGCGCATGCTAGCGCGGTTCGACCCGCATCTCACGGGCGCGGTGCTTGCCGGTACCGCTGGCCGCTACACCCCGGTGGAGTTGCACTTGTTCGCTGACGACGGCAAGGAAGTCGAGTTTTTCCTCCTGAACGGCAAGTACGCCTATCGCCCTCGCGAGTCGCGCTTCTGGACGGGTAACCAGCTCAGGTCTGTGCCTGTTTTTGACCTCGAATCGGGTGGCGTGCCCTTCGCGCTATATGTTTTCCGGACCAGTGACCTTCGCCACACGGTGCGAGTCAACGCCGAAGGCCGCGCCATTGAGCGAAGCCGCATGGAGCAGATTTCTGCGACCCTTGTACAAGCTCAGGCGGGCACCACACGTCGATGACAGCGGGGCAAGGTAACGACGAGCGTTTCACGATCCGCTCCCCCGTGGGGGTGGCCTTCATTCTGAAGGCGGTGATGCAGGGTGGGGAGATGGTCACTGTGCAATGCGACGAAGGCCGCATCCTGCTGGTCACGAAGATTCTCGCGGTGAATCGTCAGGCAAATGAGGTGATGCTCGGGGCGGGGAAAGATAACAAGACCAACAACCGCCTTGTTGATGGGCGACTGGTGTTTTTCACCACATCCCAGGATCGCGTAAAAATCCAGTTCCAATCCGGGCGCGTAAGCCTGGTGGACTTCGACGGGTTGCCTGCACTGCGAATCGCCATGCCTGGGACGCTGCTCAAGTTTCAGCGCCGCGAGTACTACAGGGCGGACTTATCGTCTCTGACCAGGCCCGTGCGCTGCCGGCTAAGGCTTCCCACGGGCTCGATAGATGCAGTGGTGGTGGATATCAGCCTGGGCGGCGTACTCCTGGCGGGATACCCAGAGGCGGTACCGATGAAACCAGGGGCGCGGTTTGATGACGCCCGCATTGACCTCGGCAAGGCCGGCGCCTTTTCCGCCAGCCTCGTGGTGCGGAATGTTTCGGAAGTGGCGTTGCGAAATGGCATGCTGAGCCAACGCGCCGGATGCATGTTCATCCAACTTCCGCCTCAAGCCGAAGCGCTACTGCAACGCTACATCATGGGTCTCGATCGCGAGCGCCTGACCCGGGGTGTGGGTAATTGACCCTCAGGCGGGCCTGATTTCACCAGGCAACCACCCCATCCGCCTTCATCCATGCGGCAGCATCCAGCGCAAAGTAGGTGAGCACTCCATCGGCGCCTGCGCGCTTGAAGCCAAGCAGCGCCTCTAGCGCACAGGCACGCTCGTCGATCCAACCGTTCGCGGCAGCGGCTTTCAGCATGGCGTATTCGCCGCTCACCTGGTAGGCATAGGTCGGGCAACCAAAGGCGACCTTTACCCGCCGCACCACGTCGAGATAAGGCATGCCCGGCTTGACCATCACCATGTCGGCGCCCTCCTCCAGGTCAAGCCCGACTTCCCACAAGGCCTCGTCGCCGTTGCCCGGGTCCATCTGGTACGTGTGCTTGGATCCCTTGCCCAAGTTCCCCGCCGAGCCCACCGCATCGCGAAAAGGACCATAAAAGCTGGAAGCGTACTTGGCGGAATAGGCCATGATGCGTACGCGGTGCTGGCCGTTCCCATCCAGGTGGCTCCGGATGGCGCCAATTCGGCCGTCCATCATGTCGGAAGGGGCGACCACATCAACTCCGGCAGCTGCATGGCAAGCCGCCTGGCGGATCAGGACTGCGACAGTTTCGTCGTTGAGCACGTAGCCGCCAGCATCGATCAGCCCATCCTGTCCGTGGCTGGTGTAGGGGTCAAGGGCAATGTCGGTAATGACACCCAGTTCCGGAAATTGCCGCTTGAGCGCCGAAACCGTCCGCGGCACCAGTCCGTGTTCATTGAACGCCTCCTCAGCCCACTCCGTTTTCAGGACGGGATCAATGACCGGAAACAATGCGATGGCCGGTATACCCAAGGACACACAGCGCTCCGCCACCCTGAGCAACCGGTCAATGGTCATGCGCTCGACCCCGGGCATGGCGCCGACCGGTTCCGTCCGATTTTCGCCTTCGATCACGAAAACAGGATAGATCAAATCATTTGCGGTAAGTACATGCTCACGTACGAGACGACGCGAGAACGCGTCACGACGATTTCGCCGCATGCGTCTTTGAGGAAATCGGCCCAGGGGAGTCATGGCAGAGGCAGTGCTCCGAACAGTGGGCTATCTCGGCGGATGGCCGGTGCTTGCCCGGGTTGAGGGAAAAAACGACGCTGCACCGGCTGGACGGAACTTTTGTCCAACCCGAGGGTTCTCAGTGCACGGACGGCAACGTTCCCCGCTTCTCCTCCCTGAGCGGGTGCCTTGCACAAGGCTTTCACCCCCGGCTCGATTCGTCGTCGGCCGGGGGTTTTTCTTTGCTCTTCAGTCCGAGCCAGCATGCCAGTTTTTCCCGCGCGTCGGCCACGCCCTGGCGGTCAAGGCTCGAGAACAATTGCGCAGACGCTTCGCCCGGGCGCAACTGGAGCGATTTCCTGACAAGGTCCAACTGGCGCTTTGCTTCGTTACGAGTCAATTTGTCCGCTTTGGTAAGAAGAATATGAACCGCCTTGTCAGCGGGCAAGAACCAATCGAGCAATTGCACGTCCAGAGGCGTAAGAGGATGGCGCACATCCATGATTGCCACCAGGCCTACCAGAGAGCCGCGACCGGCCAGGTAGGAAGACACGACCTCGCCCCAACGGCGGCGCTCGCGCTCGGGTACCGCTGCATAGCCATACCCGGGCAGATCCACCAGCCGTCGCGCGGGCTCCACTTCGAAAAAGTTGATCAGTTGGGTGCGGCCTGGCGTCTTGCTCGAAAATGCCAGACGACGCTGGTCGGTCAGCGCATTGATGGCGCTTGACTTGCCGGCATTGGAACGACCCGCAAACGCAACCTCGATACCCTCGTCCGGAGGTAGCTCCCCAAGGCCGTGCGCGCTGGCGATGTAGCGTGCTCCATGAAAAGGATTTGCGCTCAACTGGAAAACCCCTTCGGCCCCCGGGCAGCGCTGGAGCAGGGGTGTGCCTGCCCAGTCACCGTGATTCCGATAGAATTCGCGACTTGCTCGATTGCCTTGAATCCTTTGCATGGTCCCGGCGCCAGCGTGGCGGATACATGAACCTGCGGGGATTTCGACGAACTGTTCACCAGGAGTTGCAGATGCCTCGTCTGATGTCGGCCGCCATGGCGTTTTCGTTGTGCGTGGCTTTGCAGGCCCATGCCGAGTCGGCCAAACCCGATCCCGCAAAGGGGCAGACCCTGTCCGCAGCTTGCGCTGCCTGTCACGGCGCGGATGGCAACAGTGTCATTCCGCTCAATCCCAGCCTCGCTCAGCAACATCCTGCCTACATCGCCAAGCAGCTCGCCAACTTCAAAAGTGGCGTCCGCGCGAACGCCATCATGGCAGGGATGGCCGCCGGACTTTCCAGCGAAGACATGGCGCACCTGGGCGCGTGGTTCGGCAGCCAAAAGGGGCGCCCCGCCGCCGCTCGCGACACCGCTTTGGTGGAACGCGGCCGCTCCCTTTACCGCGGCGGGGACGCTTCTCGCGGCCTTCCCGCATGCGCTGGATGTCACTCTCCCAACGGCGCTGGAATTCCCGACCAATTCCCCCGACTTTCGGGGCAGCACCCCGATTACACCATTGCCCAACTGAAGGCTTTCCGCGCTGGGGAGCGTGCCAACGACAACGCGGCGATGATGCGCTCCGTCGCCTCGAAGCTCACCGACGCGGAGATGTCGGCACTGGCGGAATTCCTGGCCGGGGTCCGCTAGAAGACGCGCCCCCCACCTCAGGGCGATGGTCTCGCCTTCGCCCGACATGGGGTGGTTCATCCCCTCATCCGCCCGAAGGCAATTCCAGCGGCCGCCACGGTCTTGCGGATCTCCTCCGCCCCATGGGCAGCAGACACGAAGCCTGCCTCGAAGGCTGAGGGCGCAAGATAGATGCCTTGTTCCAGCATCAGGTGAAAAAAGCGATTGAAGGCATCGCGATCGCTCTGGAGCACCTGCGCATAGGACTCTGGCGCGCGGTCTCGGAAAAAGACGCCGAACATGCCTCCCAACGCATCGGCGGAAAACGGCACTGAATGACGGCGCGCCTCCGCCGCCATGCCGTTCACGAGGGCGGCGGTGGTGCCGCTGAGCCGTTCGAAAAACCCCGGCTCGCTGACCAGGCGCAAGGTGGCGAGTCCTGCGGCCACGGCGACGGGATTCCCCGAGAGCGTTCCGGCCTGGTAGACGGGGCCGAGCGGCGCGAGCTTCTCCATGATGTCGCGTCGCCCGCCGAAAGCCCCAAGCGGCATTCCGCCACCCACCACCTTGCCCAGCGTGGTCAGGTCGGGGCGAATGCCAAACAGCCCCTGTGCACCCTGAGGCCCGACTCGAAACCCAGTCATCACCTCGTCGAATATCAGCACGGCACCATGCTTTTCGGTGAGCGCGCGCAGAGTTCGAAGGAATGACTCGCTGGGCCGAACGAAATTCATGTTGCCCACGACGGGCTCGAGAATGACCGCCGCGATTTCGTCGCCGCGGGAGGCGAACGTCTTCTCAAGACCTTCCACATCGTTGTAGTCCAGCACCAACGTGTGTCGGGTCGTATCGGCAGGAACGCCGGCGGAACTCGGCTGGCCAAAAGTGAGCAAACCCGAGCCGGCTTTCACGAGCAAGGCATCGGCGTGACCGTGATAGCAGCCCTCGAACTTGACCACCACGTCTCGCCCGGTAAAGCCACGAGCGGCTCGAATGGCGGTCATGGTGGCTTCGGTTCCGGAACTCACCAATCTGACCATCTCGAGCGAGGGCATCAGCCGAACCAGGGTCTGTGCCATCTCCAACTCACGCGCCGTGGGCGCGCCGAAGGACAGTCCATCGGCCGCTGCCTCTTGCACGGCTTGCACCACCTCGGGGTGGCAGTGCCCGAGAATCATGGGACCCCATGAACCCACGTAGTCGATGTACGCGTTTCCTTCCTCGTCCCACAGCCAGGCGCCCTTTCCGCGACGAAAGAAACGCGGTGTGCCGCCCACCGAGCGAAAAGCGCGTACGGGCGAATTGACGCCCCCGGGAATGACGCGTTGCGACTGCTCGAACAGCACTTCGTTGCGCGATTTCATGGTCAGGGCACCAGCGTTGAATGGCCGCCTTAAGCAGCTTGGAAGAACTCGACGTATTCGGCGGCCCGTGCCGCCGGATCCTCGGCCTCGAACAAATCGGTGATCACGGCCAGCGCATGGGCTCCGGCGGCCAGGAGTTGCGGGGCGCGGGCGCGCGTAACCCCGCCAATTGCCACAACGGCACAGTCGAGACTGGCGCGGGCTTCACCAAGCAGACCCAGGGGAGGCCGCACCGCCCCAGGTTTCACCGCCGATGGGAAGAAGCTACCGAACGCGACGTAGTCAGCACCCTCGGCGCGCAATCGCAGCGCGCGTTCCAGGCTGTCATAGCAGGAGACTCCCACCACACCATGGGGCAGCATGGCACGAGCCTCCGCCACACCGTTGTCCTCACGTCCAAGATGTACGCCAGCAGCCCCTACCTGCGCCGCGAGCCACGCGTCGTCATTGACGATCAGTGCCGCGCCAGCACTCTCACAAAGCTTCGACAACGCCGCCGCCTGTGACGCGCGATGTTCCGCGCTGGCGTCCTTGCAACGGTACTGCACCAGCCGGCAGCCGCCATCCAGGACACGGCCTACACGCCTCATGAGCCGGTTGGTATCGGTCTCCTGCGGTGTGATCGCGTAGAGCCCCGCTATCTGGACAGTCGCGCGAGGCGTGGCCGGAACAACACAAATCTGGGCACGTGGAAGTGGCACGCGGACGGTTTGCCATTAAAATGAGTTAACCCAAGGTGAAGCACGGACTGCGCTTTTCGCGAATCGCGGCGTGACAAGCGTCTCGCCGGTGCGGGCGGTCACCGAGGAAACGCCCATGTGCGCGACCCGCCACCAAACCTTCCAATTCTAGCCCATCGTCACCGTTCCATGCCCCCTACAGAAGCTCCCCACAAAACCTACATGTGCCTGATCTGCGGCTTCATCTACGACGAGGCCGCAGGCCTGCCCGAGGAGGGCATCCCAGCCGGTACGCGATGGGAAGATGTTCCCATGAACTGGGTTTGCCCCGAGTGCGGCGCGCGCAAGGAAGACTTTGAATTGGTTGAAATCTGAAACGTCCCGAGGCTGTCACCCATGAGAATCCTTCACACCATGTTGCGCGTCGGCGATCTTGACCGCTCCATCGACTTCTACTCCAACGTGCTCGGCATGCGGGTGCTTCGCCGCAGGGACTATCCCGACGGGCGCTTCACCCTGGCGTTCGTGGGCTACGGAAGCGAGGATGAGGAGTCCGTGCTCGAACTCACCCATAACTGGGACACCGCGAAGTATGAGCTCGGCACGGGGTACGGCCATGTGGCGCTGGAAGTGGACGACGCCTACAAGGCCTGCGACGAAGTGAAAAAGCGCGGCGGGCGCGTCACCCGGGAGGCGGGGCCGATGAAACACGGCACCACGGTGATTGCCTTCGTGGAAGACCCCGACGGCTACAAGATTGAATTCATTCAGAAGAAGAATCGCGTCGACTGAGCCAGTTGGCCGCTGCCACCCAGGCAGCCACCGGCAGAGTCTCGGGGCGTGCGCCGGGGTCGATTCCCAGCAACGCCATTTGCCGGGGTTCCAGCATCCCTGCCAGGGCGTTGCGCAACGTCTTGCGCCGCTGAGTGAACGCGCGTGTCACCACTTGGGCGAACAGCACTGGATCCGTTGCTGACTGAGGCAGGGGATTTAGCGGACGCATGAGCACAACCGCAGAATCCACCTTGGGAGGTGGGCGGAAAGCTTCGGGACCGACTTCAAAAAGCTTGTGCATGGCGAAGCGGTACTGGAGCATCACCGTAAGACGCCCGTATTCCGTGCTGCCTGGCATGGCCACCATGCGGTCCACCACCTCCTTCTGCAACATGAAATGGGCATCAGCGATCCGATCGCCCAACCCGGCAACGCGAAACAGCAAGGGAGTGGAGATGTTGTAGGGCAGGTTACCCACCAGCCTCAGGCGATTGCCCAGCGCGGCGAAGTCGAACTTCAGCGCGTCCGCTTCATGCACCACCAGCCGCTCCGGCGGCCATCGCGCCCGAAGCTTCGCCACGATATCGCGATCGATCTCCACCACGTGCAATCGATCCACACGGGTTAGCAACGGGGTTGTGAGCGCACCCAGCCCAGGTCCGATCTCTACCACGCATTCATCAGGCTGCGGCGCCACCGCCTCGACAATGCGGCGCACGCAGGTTGCGTCGACCAGGAAATGCTGGCCAAAGCGCTTGCGTGCCACGTGTGCGGTCACGGCGCGAGATCTGTCATGCCCAGCGCCATGGATACCGCTGCCCTCAGGCTGCCGGCATCGGCGCGGCCCGTGCCGGCAAGATCAAGCGCCGTGCCATGGTCGGGAGAAGTGCGAATCACCGGCAGGCCGAGGGTCACGTTCACACCCGCCCCGAAACTCGCGTGCTTGAGCACGGGCAAACCCTGGTCGTGGTACATGGCAAGCACCGCATCGGCGCGCTCCAGATACCGCTGCTGGAACAGAGTGTCGGCGGGCAACGGCCCTTCCAGTTGCATGCCTTGAGAGCGCAAGCGCTCCACAACCGGCGCGATGACCTCGATTTCCTCCCGCCCCAAATGGCCGGACTCGCCAGCATGCGGGTTGACCCCTGCCACGAGGATACGGGGGGCAGGAATTCCGAAGCGTTCCCGCAAGCCGCGTGCGAGGATGCGCAGCGTCTGCTCGAGCGCATCCTGGTTGATTGCATCGGCCACCGCACGCAGCGGCAAATGGGTGGTGGCGAGGGCTACTCGAAGCCCGCCACCCACGAGCAGCATCACCACACGCCGGACCCCCAGGCGGCCCGCCAGATACTCGGTGTGGCCGGAGAAGGGGATTCCCGCCTGCGCAATAACCGACTTCTGCACAGGCCCGGTCGTGAGCGCGGAAAACTCGCCACGCACACAGCCGTCGAGGGCGCAATCGATCAGAGACACGACCCACGGCGCGTTGGTGGGATCAGGAACGCCCGCGATGCAACGCGCGGCCATGGGCAGGTGCAGTATTGCGGGCGTCGGGCCACCTTCGCGCCAATCGGGCAGATCAAGCGTCAGGCCAAAACATGCGGCGCGCGACTCGAACAACCCGCGGTCCCCCACCAGCACTATGGGAAGCCCCTCCACCGCCATCGCCGCGCACAACTCAGGACCAATGCCGGCTGGCTCTCCGGCCGTCAGCGCGACTGGCGCGCGACTCAACGCTCTTCCAGGCGCAAGTCCACGTAAGCGCGGTCGCGCTGCTGACGAACCCATTCGGTGAACGCCTCGTCGGTCTTGCGCGCCTTGATAGCCTGCCGGGCCACCTGCCGCTGGCGCTCCGCGGTAAGGTCTTCCGTGCGCCGTTCCACCACCTGAATGAGATGCCAACCGAAAGGGGACTGCACCGGCCCGCTTAATTCGCCCGGTTTGAGCGCGTTCATGGCTTGCTCGAACTCCGGCACCGTGTCACCGGGGGACAGCCAGCCGAGATCTCCACCACGCGAGGCCGACCCATCCTCCGAACTGGCGCGGGCCATCTCGGCGAAATCCTCGCCTTGCAATATCCGGTCGCGGATCTGTTGCAGGCGGCGCACGGCATCGGCCTCCGCCACCACTTCATTGAGACGGATGAGGATGTGGCGCGCGCGCGTGCGCTCCACCACCACCTGCTGCACGCTGCCGCGACGATCCACCAGCTTCAGTATGTGAAAGCCGTTCGGGCTTCGCAACACGGGGGAGATCTCGCCTGGCTTCATGCCCACGACGGCCTGGGCGAAGATATTCGGTAACCGGCCCGTGTTGCGCCAGCCCAGGTCGCCGCCCTGAATCGCGTTGGGCGCGTCGGAGAAGGAGGCGGATACCTGCTTGAAATCCTCACCCTTGCGCAGCCGCGCCATGACCTCCTCGGCACGCGCGCGACGGGCCTGAATGGCCTCCGGACCCGAGGCTTCGGGAACGGTGATTAGGATGTGCAGCAGATTGAACTCGTCGTTCCTGCCGGACACCGCCTGATTGCGCAAATAACCCTCCACCTCGGCGTCCGACACCGTGATGCGGCTCTCCACCTCACGATCGCGCAGCCGCGATGCAACGATGTCGGCGCGAACCTGCTCGCGGAATGCGCCGTACTCCACGCCGTCCTGCTCCAGGACAGTGCGAAACTCGGCTGCGGACATGCGGTTCTCTTGGGCAAGCCGGGTCACGGCGCGGTCGAGCTGGGTGTCATCCACCCGCACCCCCGTATCGCGCCCTGCCTGGTTAAGAATGCGGGTGGTGATCATGCGCTCCAGCAACTGCCTCTCGAGCAATTGCTGCTGAGGCAGCGGGGTACCCTGGCGAAGCAGTTGCCGGGAGGCGATGCGAACCTGCTCGTCGAGTTCGAGCCGGGTTATCACCTCGTTGTTGACGACGGCCACCACTCGATCAAGGCGCTTGGGATCAGCGGCATGTCCTGCCGAAAAAAGGGAGACGAGGACTGCGGCTGCTGCGAAGGGAAAACATGGCTTCATGGCGATGGGCGCCTCGATCACTGGGAGGGATAGTAGTCGTCCTGGTACTGGCCCTGGTTGAGGGTGTTGACGCGCTGGTACCCGATCACGTTTTGCCGCAGCACGCCCAGCGGGTTGGATCCGAGACTCGACAGACCGCTCAATTCAACCTGCAAGTAAATCGCGCGGTTCGACACCCCGGTGAAGGTGGCGAATTCCTGCACCACCAATCGCGCCAACCAGCAATCGGCATTGTATTCGAGGCCGGCAACCGTGGTGACGGCGCGCTGGTCCAGCAGCGAGTATGTATATCGGCCCACACCATACCAGCGCTCCGTGAGGGGCCACTGGCCGGACATGTCCACCTGCTCATAGCTGCCGCGCAGGTGGCGATAGCCAATGTTGAGCGTCGCGCCAGGCCTGGGGCTGTAGCGCGCCGTATAGGACTGCCGGTCCGGGCGGTTTTCGCTGATGTCGAGCCTCATGGCGGCGTCCAGATACCAGGCTTCAGACAGGCGCCCGCTCAGTGCCAGGAGCAAGTCCGAGCGGTTCTGGGTGGGCGCAACAGCGCCGGACGAGCTGCTCACTGCCGAGCCGGGAAGCGTGCTCTCGAGCGTGACCCGCTGCGGGGAGAGATAGAAGCGCTGCGCCACCGTTGCCTTGAGGCGCTCCTGTCCACTGCTGGGGTCGATGAAGCGCGACGACAGCGCGGCCGTGAACTGGTTGGCGTCGTTGATGCGATCGCCCCCCACGAATTGGTTCTCGGTGAAGATCTGGGCCAGGTTGAAGTCAGCCACGCCGGTGTCGAACACGGGCAACCGGCTCTGGTCGCGGTAGGGGATGTAGGTGTAATGGAGCCGCGGCTCCAGGGTCTGGATGTAAGCGCTGCCATTCAGGCGCGTGGTGCGCTCGAAGGTTACGGTGCTGTCCAGGCTGAAGATGGGCAGTGTGCGGGTGGCGTCGGAAACCCCCTGGCTGGTCAAATCGTATGCGGTGTAGTGCAGCCCCAACTTGGGCACCACGTTGACGAAGGCGGTCTGGAGCGGGTAGCTGATGCTCGGGTAAGCGATGACGCGCTGTCCGGTGATGAGCGTCGGGTGGGAGAAGTTCACGTATTCGGCCTGCATTCCCACGTCCAGGCCGCGCACGTTGGTCCCCTGGGCGTTAAACGTCACTTGCGGCAGGCGGAAATAGGGCGGGGTGATGGGTGCCTTCGGGTCCTGCAAAGTCTGGAAGGTCTGGGTGCGCACCAGCGCGTTCCACCAGCCGCCGTTGTAGGAAATCCCGGCGTCGCGCGGCAGGTTGGTCTGGGCGGTGACCGTCAGGCGGTTGGAAAGATCGACGAAGTAATTGTCGTCCGAGACCTTCTGCAAGTTGGCGAAAAAACTGACTCGTGGCGAGAGCATCTGGTTGTGCCGCAGGGACAAACCGTAACGGGTTTCCCCCTGGCGCTCCCGGTCGTTCTCCAAATACTGGCCGAGGAAAATACCGTTCAAGTCGCGCGTCATGTAGCGCACCTCGCTGTTCAGCATCAAGCCACGCTTGGCGAGCAGCCGCGGCGAGATGGTGGCATCGTAATTGGGCGCCAGGTTGAGATAGATGGGTTGCGTGAACTCGAATCCACTTCGACCAGACGTGCCCCAAAAAGGGCTCAGCAGCCCGGTCTTGCGGGCATCCGACAAGGGGAATTCAAGCCAGGGGAGGTAGAGAACGGGCACTTCACGCACCCGCAGGGTGGCTCCATGGGCGGTGCCTTTTTCCTTGTCCCGGTCGATGTTGAGCTTGCGCAGCGCCAGGTACCACTGCTTCTCGGGCACCTGGCAGGTGCTGTAGGTGGTGCCCTCGGCGCGGTAGCGGTTGCGGCTGTCGAGCCATAACTTGTCGGCTTTGCCGCGCGCCTTGAGATCGCGGAAAAAATACTCCGACGAATCCGCCGAGCCGCTGTCGTTGCGCAGGTCGAAGACCAGGCGGTCCGTGTCCAGTATGTCTCCGCGCCGGTCAAGCCGCACGTTCCCCGTGGCCTCCACCTGCTCACCGCGCACGTCGTAACTCAGGGCGTCTGCCGACAGCACCCGCCCGCGGCTGCGCAGTTTCACGCGCCCCCGGGCATCCATCCGCTCATCCGTCCGGCCGGCAAGCGCGTCGGCTTCCAGAAAAAGGATGGGGTCGGTGCCCGCGTCTTCTTCCGGCGAACTCAACAGGAAGGATTGGGGCTTGAGCTTGAGGCCGGGCTGCTGCGCCAGAGCCAGCAGCGGCCCGGCGAGGACCACGGCGGCGAGCAAGCGCAGGGGAAAGATCATGAGAGGGTCACGAGACAGACGCCGTAAAATCGCACGATAGCTTAGTCTCGGCAATCCAGCCGCCTGCCCTTTACCCGGAATCTGTGGACCGCCTCGAGGAACTTCACGCTTTCGTACTGCGCGCGCTACCAGGCGTTGACTGCACGCCGGAGCCGGCGTCCGCCGATGCGAGCTTCAGGCGCTACTTCCGGATCCGCGACGGCGCCAGCAGCTGGATCGTGATGGACGCCCCGCCTGCGCACGAGGACTGCCGGCCGTTTATCCGGGTGGCTGGACTCATGCGCGAGGCAGGGCTCAATGCGCCTCAGGTGCTCGCCCAGGACCTGGAGGGCGGATTCCTGCTGCTAACCGACCTCGGGAATACAACGTTTCTTGCTGCTCTGCGCGCGGATCCTGAATTGCAGCGCCCGTTGTTCGAGTACGCCACCGACGCCCTGGTGCAATGGCAGTCAGCCACTAGCGATGGGGTACTGCCCCCCTACGACGAGATGCTGCTGCGGCGCGAACTGGGGCTCTTCCCCGATTGGTATCTCGGCTGCCACGCTGGGCTCGCCTTGTCGCCCGCGGAGCGGGAATCCCTAGACCAGGTGTTTGCGCGGGTGCTGGATTGTGTCCTCGCCCAGCCCAGGGTGTACGTGCACCGCGACTACATGCCGCGCAACCTGATGGTTTTCGAACCCAACCCCGGCATCCTCGACTTCCAGGACGCGGTATACGGCCCCATCACCTACGACGTGGCCTCGCTGTACCGCGATGCGTTTCTGAGTTGGGACGAGGAGGTAGTCCTGGATGGCACCATCCGCTTCTGGGAAAAGGCGCGTCGCGCGGGGCTGCCCGTGAGCCGGGACTTCGGCGAATTCTGGCGCGACGTGGAATGGATGGGGCTGCAGCGCCATCTCAAGGTGCTGGGTATCTTCGCACGGCTGCACCATCGCGACGGCAAGTCCGGCTACCTGGAGGACACGCCGCGCTTCGTCGGCTACGTGCGCGCCACGGCCTGCCGCTATGGCGCGCTGGCGCCCCTGCTCGGGCTGCTCGACCGCGCGGAGGGTGCCGCGGCGCCCGCCGGCGGCTACACCTTCTAGGCGCACCCGGCGTGCGCGCCATGATCCTGGCCGCGGGGCGCGGCGAGCGCATGCGCCCGCTCACCGATCGCGTACCCAAGCCGCTGCTGCCTGCCGGCGGTCGCGCGCTCATCGAGTGGCAGATCGCACGGCTGGTGCGCGCCGGGTTCACCGAGCTCGCCATCAACCACGCCCACCTGGGCGCCCAGATCGAGGCCGCCCTCGGCGACGGTGGCCGGCTGGGGGCGAGCATCCGCTATTCGCCGGAGGCCGTCGCCCTGGATACCGCCGGCGGCATCGCCACCGCCCTGCCGCTGCTGGGGGATGCCCCATTTGCGGTGGTAAACGGGGATGTCTACTGCGAGTACGATTTCGCGGGTCTGGCGGCGGGGGCCCGGAAGCTGGTAGCGCATCCCGGCGTGGACGCCCACCTCGTCCTGGTGGACAACCCCGCCCACAATCCCGGCGGCGACTTCGCCCTTCGCCACGGCCGCCTGGTGGAAGACGGCGTGCGCCTTACGTTCAGCGGCCTGGGGGTGTACCGGCCGGCGCTCTTCCAGGACATCGCCCCCGGCAGCCGTGCCGCCCTGGCCCCCTTGCTGCGCGCGGCGATGGCGCGCGGCCGGGTCTCGGCCGAGCACTTCCCGGGTTACTGGCTCGACGTGGGCACGCCCCAGCGGCTGGCAGCGCTCGACGCCCGCCTGCGGGAACAGCCCGGCGCACTCCTATAATTCATCCATGAACGCTCCCCTCCAAACCCCCGCCTCGCTCGCCCCCTTCGCCGACCGCCGCCGGCGCCTCGCCGCCGCCATGGGACAGGGAGTCGCCGTCATCGGCACGGCACCGGAGCGCACTCGCAATCGCGATGTGCAGCACCCCTTCCGATTCGACAGCTACTTTTATTACCTGACTGGCTTCACCGAACCCGAGTCCGTTCTCGTGCTGGTGGCCGGGGAGCAACCGCGCAGCATCCTGTTCTGCCGTCCCAAGGACATGGAGCGCGAGATCTGGGACGGCTATCGCTTCGGCCCCGAGGCGGCCCGCGACGCCTTCGGCGTGCACGAGGCCAGACCCATCGGCGAGCTCGACAAGGCCATGACCCGCCTGCTCTCCGACCAGCCTGCCCTGTACGCGGACGTGGGCAGCGACGCAGCCTGGGATGGCCGGCTCATCGAGTGGATCAACCGCGTGCGCGCACTGGCCCGCAGCGGCGTGACCGCGCCCGGCGAGATCCGCGACGTGCGCCGCATCCTCGACGAGATGCGCCTGCTGAAGGACGCCGCTGAGCTCGACGCCATGCGCCGCGCCGCGGCAATTTCGGCGCGCGCCCACGAGCGTGCCATGCGAACAACCCGCCCCGGACTGTTCGAGTACCAGGTGGAAGCCGAGCTGCTGCACGAGTTCCTGTCCGGCGGGTCCCCCTCGCCCGCCTACCCCAGCATCGTGGCCTCCGGGCCGAACGCCTGCGTACTGCACTACGTGGAGAACCGCCGCCGCCTCGAGGACGGGGACCTGCTGCTCATCGATGCGGGCTGCGAGCTGGAGGGCTATGCCTCCGACATCACCCGCACCTTTCCCGTGAACGGCCGCTTCAGCGGCGCGCAGCGCGACGTCTACGAGCTGGTGCTCGCCGCGCAAGCAGCCGCCATCGACGCCGTGAAGCCCGGCAATCACTGGGAGCAACCCCACGAGGCGGCACTGGCGGTGCTGGCGCGCGGCTTCGTCGATCTTGGGCTATGCAAAGGCTCGCCCGAGTCGGTGATCGAGTCGGGCGATTACCGCCGCTTCTACATGCACCGCACCGGCCACTGGCTGGGGCTGGACGTGCACGACGCGGGCGACTACAAGCGCGATGGCGCGTGGCGGCCGATGGAGCCCGGCATGGTGCTTACCGTGGAGCCGGGCTGCTACATCCGGCCCGCCGACAGCGTTCCGGAAACCCTCTGGAACATCGGCGTGCGCATAGAGGACGATGCCCTGGTCACCGCGGACGGGTGCGAGATCCTCACCGCCGCCACACCCAAGTCCGTGGCCGATGTGGAAGCCATCGTCGGTCGCGGCTGAGGCGGCCGGGGCGGTGGAGCATTTCCAGGTGGTGGTGGCGGGCGGCGGCCCGGTGGGACGCTTCACCGCGCTGGCGGCGGCCCGCGCGGGACTGTCGGTGGCGCAATTCGAGGCCAGGCCGAGGGGCGGCGAGGCCGGCGACCGCACCCTGGCACTGTCGCGCAACAGCTGGCTGCTCATGGACGCCGCCGGGCTGGGCCCTGCGGTGGACGCCATCGCCACGCCCATCGTGTCCATTCACGTGTCACAGCGCGGTCGGCTCGGCCGCACCGTCATGGAAGCCACCGATGCCGGTCTGCCAGCCCTGGGCCACGTGGTGGGGTACCGTGACCTGCTGGGCGCCCTGGAACCTGCCTTGCCCGCCGCCGGCGTAAAGATCACCTGGGATGCGCCCGTGACGGGCGCCACCTTCGAGCAGGATCGCTGGGCCGTTTCCACCGGCGCCGGCAACGTCAGTTGCGACGCGATCCTCATCGCCGACGGCGGGGCAGCGCTGCCCGGACAGCTCGGCTTCGAGATCCGCACCCGAGACTACGGCGCCAGCGCGCTGGTGGGGCGCGTGGAGACGGACCTCCCACCCTCGGGCAGGGCGTGGGAGCGCTTCACCCCGGCGGGTCCGCTTGCGTTGCTGCCAAGGGGCCGCGGCTACGCCCTGGTGTGGGTGGACGTCCCTGCCCGGGCCGAGGCCCTTGCCGCATTGCCGGAGCCGGTGTTCCTGGCGGCCCTGCAGGAAGCCTTCGGCTGGCGGGCGGGGCGCTTCACTGCGGCTTCGGACCGCGCCGCCTGGCCGCTTGCGCTGCGCACCGCGCACCCGCGCGCACGCGGCGCCGTGCTGCTGCTGGGCAACGCCGCCCAGACCCTTCATCCCGTGGCCGGCCAGGGCCTGAACCTGGGGCTGCGCGACGCGCACGCGGCGGTGGAACTGCTGCTGGCCGAGGGCCCTGGGGCGCTCGGGCGCTTCGAGACGCTACGACGCGCAGACCGCACCGCCACCATCGCCTTCACGGAAGGCCTGGTGCGCCTGTTCACCGCTGATGCCCCGCTGCTGCCCACCCTGCGCGGCGCGGGACTCACCGCCCTGGACCTCGCAGCGCCGCTGCGCGCAGGCTTCGCTCGCACGGTCTCCCTGGGCATTTCCTGAGCGCCCTCGCCGGGCGCGCACAACCGCGGTGCGGGCAGGGCGAGCGGCGAGCCTTTGTGATTACAATACCCGCCCTTTCGCCCTGGGCAGCCGGTGCAACGCCATGCAGGTAGGTCAATACCCCTTGCGCAACAGGCTGGCCTTGGCGCCCATGGCCGGGGTCACCGACCGGCCGTTCCGGCAATTGTGCAAGTCTCTCGGCGCCGGCTATGCCGTGTCCGAGATGGTGGCCTCCGACCCCCGCTTGCGTCATACCCCGAAGAGCCGCCGCCGCCGCAACCACGAGGGCGAGGTGGCGCCTGTGGCGGTGCAGATTGCCGGCGCGGACCCGGTGGCCATGGCCGAAGCGGCGCGCTTCAATGTGGACGAAGGCGCCCAGATCATCGACATCAACATGGGCTGCCCGGCGAAGAAGGTCTGCAACGTGGCGGCGGGCTCCGCACTGCTGCGCGACGAGGCGCTGGTGGCGCGCATCGTGGAGTCCGTGGTGGCGGCAGTGGAGGTGCCCGTCACGCTCAAGATCCGCACCGGCTGGGATCGTGCCAGCCGCAACGCGGTACGCGTGGCGCGCATCGCCGAAGCCGCCGGCGTCCACCTGTTGGCCGTGCACGGCCGCACCCGCGCCGATCTCTACGAGGGCAGCGCCGAGTACGACACCATCGCGGCGGTGAAAGCGGCGGTGTGCATCCCGGTGCTCGCCAACGGCGACGTTGATTCCCCGCGCAAGGCCCTCGAGGTGCTGGCCCGCACCGGCGCCGACGGCGTGATGATTGGCCGGGCCGCCCAGGGCCGTCCGTGGATCTTCCGCGAAATCGACCAGTTCCTGCGCGAAGGAACCCTGCCGCCGCCGCCGCCGCGCGCCGAGATTCACGGCATCCTGCGCAGCCACGTGCAGGCGCTGCACGCCTTCTACGGTGAGCTGGCGGGGGTGCGCATGGCTCGCAAGCACGTGGGCTGGACGGCGCGTGCGCTCGACAGCGCGGAAGGCTTGCGCCAGGCCTTCAACGTGCTGACCGACGCCGAAGCCCAACTACGCGCGCTGGACGATTTCTTCCTCGATCCGGAGCGCTTCGCGGCGCTGCCCGAGGCACTTGCCGCTTGAGAGCCAAGGCCCCTCCCCCCATCGACGAAACCGAGCTGGCGCGCTGCGTGCGCCGGGCGGTGGACAACTACATCCGCGATCTCGACGGCGAGCGCCCCGGCCCGATCTACGACATGGTGGTCCAGGCCGTGGAGCGGCCGCTGCTCGAGATGATCCTCGCCTACTCCGGTGGCAACCAGACCATCGCCGCCGAAGCGCTGGGCATGAACCGCAATACACTGAGAAAAAAGCTCAAGGCCCACGGCCTGCTGTAGAGATCAGCGCATCATGGCCCATTCCCGACAGGCGCTGATCAGCGTCTCCGACAAGACCGGTGCGGTGGACTTCGCCCGGGCGCTCGCGACCTTCGGTTATCGCATCCTGTCCACCGGCGGCACCGCGCAGCTGCTGGCGGAGGCGGGCATCCCGGTAACGGAAGTGGCCGACGTCACCGGCTTCCCGGAGATGCTCGACGGCCGCGTGAAGACGCTCCACCCCGGCATCCACGGCGGCATCCTGGCGCGCCGCGACCTGCCGGCGCACATGGACGCGCTGGCGGGGGCGGGCATCGGCACCATCGACGTGGTGGCCGTAAACCTGTATCCCTTCCGCCAGACGGTGGCCCGGGGCGACTGCAGTCTCGAAGAGGCCATCGAGAACATCGATATCGGCGGGCCGGCCATGGTGCGTGCTGCAGCCAAGAACCACGCCCATGTGGCGGTGCTCACCGACCCCGCCGACTATGCTGCCCTGGTGGCCGAGATGCAGGCCTCGGATGGCAACGTCAGCGCGGCGACGCGCTTCGCGCTGGCCTGCAAAGCCTTCAGCCACACCGCCAGCTATGACGGCGCCATCGCCAATTACCTCACGGCCGTGGGCGCCGGGGGCACCCGGACAGCTTTTCCCCGGCGCCTGAACCTCGCCTTCGAACTGGTGCAGCAATTGCGCTATGGCGAGAACCCGCACCAGCAGGCGGCTTTCTACCGTGACGCGGAACCCGCGCCCGGCACCCTGTCGCACTACCGGCAGCATCAGGGCAAAGATCTCTCCTACAACAACATCGCCGACGCCGACGCCGCCTGGGAGTGCGTGCGCAGCTTCGACGCGCCGGCGTGTGTGATCGTCAAGCACGCCAACCCCTGCGGCGTGGCCGTGGCGCACTCGCCCGCGCAGGCCTACCGCAACGCCTTCGAAACAGACCCCACGTCGGCTTTTGGCGGCATCATCGCTTTCAATCGCGCCGTGGGCCGCGTTGCGGCTGAGGCTGTCATCAGCCAGTTCGTGGAGGTGCTGATCGCGCCGGGTTTCGATGCCGCCGCGCTGGAAGTGCTGGCGTCCAAGGCTGGGGTGCGGGTGCTGGAGGTGCCTCCCGGCGAGAGCTTCAATGCATTCGACTTGAAGCGCGTGGGTGGGGGGCTTCTGGTGCAGGATTCCGACGCCCGCAACGTGGCGGCCTCGGACCTGCGTGTGGTGACCCGGCGTGCACCCACCGAGGCGCAACTGGCCGACTTGCTGTTCGCCTGGCGGGTGGCGAAGTTCGTCAAGTCAAACGCCATCGTGTTCTGTGGCGGCGGCCGTACCCTGGGCGTGGGTGCCGGCCAGATGAGCCGCATCGACTCGGCGCGCATCGCCTCCATCAAGGCGGACCATGCCAGGCTGTCCCTGGCGGATTCGGTGGTGGCCTCGGACGCCTTCTTCCCGTTCCGCGACGGCCTGGACGTGGTGGCCGATGCCGGTGCCGCGGCGGTCATCCAGCCCGGTGGTAGCGTGCGCGACGAAGAGGTGATCGCCGCCGCCGATGAGCGGGGCATCGCCATGGTGTTCACCGGCGTGCGCCACTTCCGGCATTGAGCTCCCCATGAACCTGATGGTGATCGGCGGGGGCGGGAGAGAGCATGCGCTTGCCTGGCGGCTGGCCCAGTCGCCGCGCGTGGCACGGGTGTACGTGGCGCCGGGCAACGCCGGCACGGCCCGCGAGGACGGGCTGTTCAACGTGCCCCTGTCGAGCATCCCGGCGCTGGTGGACTTCGCGCGGCGCGAGAGCGTGGCCCTCACCGTGGTGGGCCCCGAGGCGCCGCTGTCGGAGGGCGTGGTGGATGCCTTCCGGGCCGCCGGGCTGCGGATCTTCGGCCCCACCCGCCGCGCGGCCCAGCTGGAAGCCTCCAAGGACTTCGCCAAGCGCTTCATGGTCCGCCACGGCATTCCCACCGCGCGCTATAAAACCTTCACCGACGCCGCTGCCGCCCACGCCCATGTGGACGCCCAGGGCGCACCCATCGTGGTGAAGGCCGATGGGCTGGCTGCCGGCAAGGGGGTGGTGGTGGCCGCCACCGCGCAGGAGGCCCACGAAGCCATCGACGCCATGCTCGACGGCGGCGCCCTGGGGGCAGCCGGCGCGCGCGTGGTGATCGAGGAATGCATCGAAGGCGAGGAGGCCAGCTTCATCGTCATGGTGGATGGCCGGCATGTGCTGCCGCTCGCCTCCAGCCAGGATCACAAGCGCCTGCTGGATGGCGACCGCGGGCCCAACACCGGCGGCATGGGCGCCTATTCGCCGGCACCGGTGCTCACGCCCGCCCTGCACGCCCGCGTCATGCGCGAGGTGATCCAACCCGTGGTGAGCGGCATGGAGGCCGAGGGCGAGAGCTACACCGGCTTCCTCTACGCGGGCCTCATGATCACGCCCTCCGGCGAGTTGAAGGTGCTGGAGTTCAACTGCCGCATGGGCGATCCCGAAACACAACCCATCCTCATGCGGCTCAAGTCCGACCTGCACACGCTGGTGGAGCATGCCGTCAACGGCACCCTCGACCGGGCCGAAGCACAGTGGGACCGGCGCGTAGCGCTGGGCGTGGTGATGGCCGCCCACGGCTATCCCGCTGTACCGCGCAACGGCGACCCCATCACCGGCCTGCCCCGCGACGGCGACGACTTCCACGTGTTCCACGCCGGCACCGCCGCAGCCGACGGCCAGGTGGTCACCAGCGGCGGGCGCGTGCTGTGCATCACCGCCCTGGGCGACACGGTGCGCGTGGCCCAGCGACGCGCCTACGAGATCGCCGACCAGATCCGCTTCGCGGGCAGCCAGATGCGCCGCGACATTGGCCACCGTGCCATCGGGGCGCGGAGGAGCCAGCTGTGAACAGGCACGCCCCATCACCATGAGTGCAGCAGTGGACCTCGTGGCCGCCAAGGCCTTCTTCACGGGCCTGCAGGATTCCATCGTGGCCGGACTTTCCGACGCCGACGGACTGCGCTTCCGCCGCGATGCCTGGGAGCGCCCCGAGGGCGGCGGCGGCGCCTCCTGCCTGCTGGAGGAAGGCCGGTTGTTCGAGCGCGCCGGCGTGGCCTTCTCCCATGTGATGGGCGACAAGCTGCCCCCGTCTGCCAGCGCCGGGCGCCCGGAGCTGGCCGGCCGCGGTTTCGAGGCCATGGGCGTGTCGCTGGTGCTGCACCCGCGCAATCCCTTTGTCCCCACCGTGCACATGAACGTGCGCCTGTTCACCGCCTCGAAGGCAGGCGAGGCGCCGGTGTTCTGGTTCGGCGGCGGCATGGACCTCACGCCCTACTATGGGTTCGAGGAAGACGCCGTGCACTTTCACGCCACCTGCAAGGCGGCGCTGGATCCCTTCGGCGAAGCCTTCTACCCGCGCTTCAAGCGCTGGTGCGACCGCTACTTCTTCCTTAAGCACCGCAACGAGCCGCGCGGCATCGGCGGCATCTTCTTCGACGACCTGTCCGAGGACGGCTTCGACGCCGCCTTCGCGCTCACCCGCAGCGTGGGCGGGCACTTCCTCGAGGCCTATCTCCCCATTGTGGCGCGCCGGCGCGATCACGCCTGGGGCGAGCGCGAGCGCGACTTCCAGGCCTACCGCCGCGGCCGCTACGTGGAATTCAACCTGGTGTTCGACCGCGGCACGCTGTTCGGACTGCAGTCGGGCGGGCGCACCGAATCCATCCTCATGTCGCTGCCGCCCATCGTGAAATGGCGCTATGACTGGCACCCGGCCGCGGGCAGCCCGGAGGCGGCGCTCTACGAGCGTTTTCTCACCGGGCGCGACTGGATAGCGCTGCCACCGGAAGCCTGAAGCCCGCGGGCAGGCCCCGCGCCCGCGGTTCGCCGCCAGGGCCCCGGGGCCCGCGCGGCGCGCGGCTACTCCCCCAGATACGCCTGCCGCACCTGCGCGCTCGCCAGCAACGCGGCAGCACTGTCGGTGAGGGTGATGGCGCCGGATTCCATCACGTAGCCGCGGTTCGCCGCCTGCAGGGCCAGGCTGGCGTTTTGCTCCACCAGCAGCACGGTCACGCCCTCGGCGGAGATCATGCGGATCACCTCGAAGATCTTCTGCACCATCATGGGCGCGAGGCCCATGCTGGGCTCGTCCAGCAGCAGTAGGCGCGGGCGGCCCATGAGGGCGCGGCCGATGGCCAGCATCTGTTGCTCCCCGCCCGAGAGCGTGCCCGCCACCTGGGCGCGGCGCTCGTGCAGCCGCGGGAACAGTTCGAGCACCCGCGCCATGTCTGCCTTCACGGCCGCGCGGTCATGGCGGATGTAGGCGCCCATCTCCAGGTTCTCGCGCACCGTCAGCCGTGCGAACACGCCTCGGCCCTCGGGCACCAGCGCGATGCCCCTGGGCAGCAGGCGGTGCGAGGGCTCGCGGGTGATGGCGTGGCCATCGAAATGCACACTGCCGCTCGAAGGCCGCAGCATGCCGGCCAGCGCCTTGAGCGTGGTGGTCTTGCCGGCGCCGTTGGCGCCGATCAGCGCCACCAACTCGCCCTGCTCCACCGCGAGGTGGATGCCGCGCACCGCCACGATGCCGCCGTAGGACACCTCCAGCCCCTTCACTTCCAGCAGGCTCACGGCAATGCCTCAGGCAGCATGGGCCGCCTCCACTCCCAGGTAGGCGGCGATCACCGCGGGGTCGCGCTGCACCTCGCGGGGCGCGCCCTCGGCGATGCGCTTGCCGTAGTCGAGCACGGCCACCCGGTCGCACAGCCCCATGACCAGCTTCACGTCGTGCTCGATCAGCAGCACCGTGGTGCCGTCGGCGCGGATCCGGCCCACGAGCTGGCCCAGGGCGAGGCGCTCGGTGGGGTTCATGCCCGCGGCCGGCTCGTCCAGAGCCAGCAGCCTGGGCTCGGTGGCCAGGGCCCGGGCGATTTCCAGGCGGCGCTGATCGCCATAGGAAAGATTGCGGGCGATCACGTTGGAGTGGCGCTCCACGCCCACGTAGTGCAGCAGCGCGTGGGCGCGCTCCGCGATGGCCTTTTCCTCGGCGCGCGTGGCGGCCGTGCGCAGCATGGCCCCGAACACCCCGGCGCGGGTGCGCAGGTGTCGCCCCACCATCACGTTCTCCAGCGCGGTCATGTTGGCAAACAAGCGGATGTTCTGGAAGGTGCGCGCCACACCCGCGCGCACCACCCGATGGGGCTGCTTCAGCGGCAGGGGCGCGTCGTCCAGGCGCACCTCGCCCGCGTCGGGCACGTACAGGCCGGTGAGCACGTTGAACAGGGTGGTCTTGCCGGCGCCGTTGGGGCCGATGAGCCCGTAGATCTCGCCCCGGCCGATGGTGAGGGAGACCTCAGCCAGGGCCGTGAGGCCGCCGAAGCGCTTCACCACGCCGAGCACGTCCAGCAGCGGCGTGCTCATGGCACCTCGGGCCCGCGGCCCGCAGCAAACTCGCGCTTGCGTGCGCGGGACGGGAACAGTCCGGCGGGACGAAAGCGCATCATCAGCACCAGCGCCGCGCCGAACAGCAGCATGCGGATCACCTCGGGTTCGATCACCACCCGGCCCAGCACCCCCTTCTGCAGCGGCTCCACCGTGTGGCGCAGCAGCTCGGGCACGAAGGTGAGCAGCGCAGCGCCGAGCACCACACCCCAGACGTTGCCCATGCCGCCCAGCACCACCATCGCCAGTACCATGATGGACTCCACCAGCCCGAAGCTCTCGGGGCTGACGAACCCCTGCATGGCGGCGAACATGCCGCCGGCGATGCCGCCGAAGCTCGCGCCCATGGCAAAGGCCAGCAGCTTCACGTTGCGGGTGTCGATGCCCACCGCCTTGGCGGCCAGTTCGTCTTCGCGAATCGCCATCCAGGCGCGGCCGATGCGCGAGTCCTCCAGCCGCAGGTTGACCGCGATCACCACCACCATCACCACCAGCAGCAGGTAGTAGTACTTGATGGGCCCGCTGAAGGACAGCCCAAGCAAGGTCTCCGGTTTCGCGAAGCTGAAGGTGCCGATGCGAAACGGGTCGATGAGCGTCACGCCCTGGGGCCCGTTGGTGACGTTGAAGGGCTGCGACAGGTTGTTCATGAAGATGCGCACGATCTCGCCAAAGCCCAGCGTGACGATGGCCAGGTAGTCGCCGCGCAGCTTGAGGGTGGGCGCACCCAGCAACACGCCGGCCGCGCACGCCAGCAATGCGCCCATGGGCAGGATCACCCAGAAGGGCAGGTGCAAGCCGAAGTGCGGCGAGGCCAGCAGCGCGTAGGCATACGCCCCCACCGCGTAGAAGGCGATGTAGCCCAGGTCGAGCAGCCCGGCGAAGCCCACCACGATGTTCAGCCCGAGAGCGAGCAACGCGAACAGGATGGTGAGGTTGGTCACCCGCACCCAGGTGGTGCCCGCCTGGGCCAGCATGAAGGGCAGGATCAGCAGCACGCCAGCCAGTAGCGCGAGGCCCACCCACGGCTTGGTGCCGCGGCGGCGGAACAGGGCGCTCAGGGCATCGGCCATGGCCGCCTCAGGCGCGGTCCGAGACGCGTTCGCCCAACAACCCCGAGGGCCGGAACACCAGCACCACGATAAGCACCAAGAAGGCAAACACGTCCTGGTAGTTGCTGCCGAACAGCACCACGTGCCCATCCCGGGCGCAGCGCTCGGCCAGGGCGGTGGACAGGAAGCCCACGTGGCACAGGTCCGTCATCTCGCCGATGTAGCCCGTGCCCAGCGCCTCCACCACGCCCAGCAGGATGCCGCCCAGCATGGCGCCAGCCATGTTGCCGATGCCACCCAGCACGGCGGCGCAGAACGCCTTGAGCCCCAGCATGGCGCCGAAGGTGTAATGGACGATGCCGTAGTAGAGCCCGTTGAGCACCCCCGCCACGGCGCCGAGCCCCGCGCCGATCACGAAGGTGGTGGAAATCACCCGGTCGATGGGAATGCCCATCAGGCCAGCCACGGCAGGGTTTTCGGAAGTGGCGCGCATGGCCATGCCCAGCCGGGTGCGATACACCAGCAGCGTGAGGCCACCCATCAGCAGCAGGCAGGTGGCGATGATGATGATCTGCACCAGACTGATGGTGGCGCCCGCCACCTCGAACACCGGGTTGGGGAGAATCTGCGGAAAGGGCAGGGGATTGCGGCTGAAGATCATCAGGGCCACGTTCTGCAGAATGATGGAAATGCCGATGGCGGTGATGAGCGGCGCGAGCCGCGGTGCGCCGCGCAGCGGCCGGTAGGCCGCGCGCTCGATGCTCCAGCCCAGCAGCATGCACACTGGCACGGCTGAAGCCACGCCCGCCAGCACCACAACCGTGGGCGGCAGACCGGCCGAGCCGGCCAGCGCGCCGATGGTCCACAGTGCCACCATGCCGCCGATCATCACCACCTCGCCGTGGGCGAAGTTGATGAGCTGGATGATGCCGTACACCATGGTGTAGCCGAGCGCGACCACGGCATACACGCTGCCCAGCGTGAGGCCGTTGATGAGTTGCTGCAGGAAGATGTCCATGGGACGCAGAGTGTGCAGCAGGTGGCGGCGCTCGGAAACGAAAACAGCACCCGAGGGTGCCGTTTTCGTGCCGGGCCGCTGCGCGGGCGGGCTACTTCTTTTCTTCGGCCTTGGGGGCTTCGGCGGCGGGCGCCGGGGCCGCGGCGGGTGCCTCGGCGGGCTTCGCGCCCGCGGCGAATTCGGCGACGGGAATGGTCTTGCCACCCTTGATCACCGCCACGGGCTCGATCTTGCCGGCATTCATGGTGAAGATGGTCATCTCCGCGTCCTTTCGATCCCCCTTCTCGTCGAATTCGATGTGCCCGCTGGCGCCGTCGTACTGCAAGGCTTTCAGCGCCGGCAGGAACACAGCGGGATCGGTGGAGTCGGCCTTCTTCATGGCGGCGATGATCATGTTGGCCGCGTCGTAGGTGAAGGGTGCGTAGATGACGGGGTCGGCATTGAACTTCTTGCGATAGGCGTCGAGAAAGGCCGCGCTGGATGCCTGCACGGGAATGCCCGCCTGGGAACAGAGCAACCCCTCGGCGGCGGCGCCGGCAAGCTCCTGCATCTTGTCCGAGCACGCGCCGTCTCCGAAGGCAAACCGTGCCTTGATGCCCAGTTCGCGCGCCTGCTTCATGAGCGGGCCCGCACCGGAGTCCATGCCGCCATAGAACACCGCGTCAGGCGCCTTGCCCTTGATCTTGGTGAGCACGCCCTTCCAGTCGATGGTCTTGTCGGTACCCTTTTCCCGCGGCAGCACCTTCACGCCCGCCGCCTTGAGGCTCTTTTCCACCTCGTTGGCCAAGCCTTCGCCGTAGGCCGTGGCATCGTCGATGATGGCCACCAGCTTGGGCTTGGTCTCGGAGAGCAGATAGCTGGCGATGGCCGGGCCTTGCTGGTCGTCACGGCCCACGGTGCGAAAGGTGACGGCGAAACCCTGCTCGGTGAGCTTGGGATTGGTGGCCGAACCGGTGATGACCGGGATGCCGGCGGTGTTGTAGACCGACGAGGCCGGAATGGCCACGCCCGAGTTCAGGTGGCCGATTACACCGGCGACCTTGGCATCGGCGAATTTCTGGGCGATCAGTGGCCCCTTGTTGGGGTTGCCTTCGTCGTCCTCGGACATGAGTTCGAATTTCACCGGCTTGCCGCCAATGGTGATGCCCTTGGAATTGGCTTCATCCACGGCTAGGCTCACGCCCGATTCATTGTCCTTGCCAAGGTGGGCAATGCCCCCGGTGAGGGGGGCGGAATGCCCCAATTTCACCGTGATGGCAGCTGGCGCGGCGGCAGGCGCGGCAGCCGGTGGTGGCGTTTGCTCCTGCTGACCGCAAGCCGCGAGAAACAGCGCCACGATGGCAGAGGCTGCGGCGATGGGGTGCGGACTGTTGGAAAAACGAGCCATGGAGAAATCCTCGAAAGACGGTTGATAGTATCTAACCTGTTGGCGATTATTCCCGTTCACCCCATGGCGGTCAATTCGGCGCCGCGCAATAACGCCCCGACAGAACGCGACAGCGTCCAGGGTGTTCCGTAGCAGCCCTCGACAAAGACGAGCCTAGAAGATCTCGGATCGAGGCTTGGAAAACAACGGCCCCAGAGAAACTTCCGTAGCGATCGGGCATTGAATCAAATCAGCCCGCTTCCAACGCGGCATGTTTGGCCATTCCGGATGCCGTCTGATATTTCTGCCAATGTTCGGTTTATAAAATAATGTTGAAAAGAAGCCATGAAACTCGTAATTTATAAAAAAAACAGAAAGCAGTTTCCTGATACTCAAGAAAGCCTCTTGAAACCCTGTTTTCCTCTTTATGCGTGAACCGCGCTTCTTAAAGGACATCGCACGTGGACGAATTGGAAAAGGTTTTAGCTCAGATTGCTGACCTGCAAACCAAAGCCCGGGAACTCCAGCAAAAGAAAAAATCCGCCGTGATTGAGGAAATCAAACTCAAGATCAAGCAATATGGCCTGACAGCCAGGGATTTGGGCTTAGGTTCATCATCGGCTCGAGACGTCGAGCGCAGAAGTGTGGCCATCAAATACCGGTCGGGCGACTACACTTGGACTGGTAGAGGCAGGAAACCCAAGTGGGTCGAGAAGCACCTCTCCAGCGGAGGATCGCTGGAAAGCTTGGCGGTGTGATGGCGCTGGCGCGGACGCTGTGCGACCAACGGCGGACGCGCCCGGGCTTCAAACACGCCGGGCTCAGCAACGGGCTGGCAGACTTCCCTGGCACTGCCAGCGGATGCTGGCGTGGCGCACACTGGCTAAATGCGCCACCGGACAAACCCTCTGCCGCAGCAAAAAAACGGCTGGGTCGCCCGATTACCGAAACGTGCCATGAACCAATGCTGCACAGACCAAAGGCGTTGCAGCTTATCGCCCTGATAACCGACGATCCCGGAGCCTGACGGCCAGCGGGCTACGCTTTCGAGAAATCAACTCCAGCCCTCACGATCGCGAACTTCGTCAACCGGAATACATTCCCGCAAAAGGCTGGAGGTAATGCTCAACGCCCAATATTTACTTGAGCGACAGGATCCAGTCCACCACCACCTTGAGGTCATCATCCTTCAGGTTGGGGTGGGGAGTCATAGGTACGGCACCCCAGTTCCCGGAGCCGCCCTTCTTGATCTTTTCCACTAGCATGGCCGGGGCCTTGGCGTCGCCAGCATACTTCTTGGCCACGTCCTTGTAAGACGGACCGACCAGCTTGGTGGCCTCGGCGTGGCAGGCCATGCAATCGCTGCCCTTCATGACAGCCTGGGCCTTGGCGGCATCGGCGTGGGCTGCCGCAGAGGCCAACAACCCGGCAGCTGCGAAGGCGACGGACAAAAGAGACGGCTTCATGGCGGAACTCTCCTCGAGAAATCGGACGTTACGAACTGCTACGGGATTCTAGGGGCTTTCCGGAGCCGGGGGAACTGCCCGCCCACGGGCGACCGCGCCCTGGCTACTGCTGGATCCGGTAAAACCCCAAGTTGACGCACAGGCAGGAACGCCACGCCTGGCCCAGGGGTTGACCGGCAGCCGCAACATATCTTTGGCCGGGCACCGGCTCACAGGCCCAATTCGGCCCACAGGGCATCCACCTTCCGGCAGACGGCCTCGTCCATGGCGATGGGCTTGCCCCATTCGCGGCTGGTCTCACCCGGCCACTTGTTGGTGGCATCGATGCCCATCTTTGAGCCCAGGCCCGACACCGGGCTGGCGAAATCCAGGTAGTCGATGGGGGTGTTGTCCACCAGCAACGTGTCCCGCGACGGATCCACCCGGGTGGTGAGCGCCCAGATCACCTCCTTCCAGTCGCGCACATCCACGTCCTCATCCACCACCACGATGAACTTGGTGTACATGAACTGGCGCAGGAAGGACCAGACGCCGAACATGACGCGTTTGGCGTGCCCCGGGTACTGCTTGCGCATGGAAACTACCGCCAGCCGGTAGGAGCAGCCCTCGGGGGGCAGGTAGAAGTCGGTGATCTCGGGGAACTGCTTCACCAGCAGCGGCACGAACACCTCGTTGAGCGCCACACCCAGGATGGCCGGCTCGTCGGGCGGCTTGCCCGTGTAGGTGGAGTGGTAGATGGGGTCGCGGCGCAGGGTGATGCGCTGCACGGTGAGCACGGGAAAGCGGTCCTGCTCGTTGTAGTAGCCGGTGTGATCGCCGAAGGGGCCTTCGAGTGCCGTATCGCCGGGCGCGAGCACGCCCTCCAGCACAATCTCGGCGCTGGCAGGCACCTGCAGGTCGCTGCCGAGGCACTTCACCAGTTCGGTCTTGGCGCCGCGCAGGAGGCCGGCGAACTGGTACTCGGAAAGCGAGTCGGGCACGGGGGTGACGGCACCCAGGATGGTGGCGGGGTCGGCGCCCAGGGCCACCGCCACCGGAAAGGGCTCGCCCGGCTTCTCGAGGCCATGGTCGCGGAAATCCAGCGCCCCGCCCCGGTGGGCCAGCCAGCGCATGATCAGCCGGTCGCGGCCGATCACCTGCTGGCGGTAGATGCCCAGATTCTGCCGGGCGCGGCGCGGACCGCGCGTGACCGTGAGGCCCCAGGTGACCAGCGGGCCAGCGTCCCCTGGCCAGCAGGTCTGCACCGGCAGGCGTCCCAGGTCCACGTCGGCGCCCTCCCACACCACTTCCTGGCAGGGCGCGCTGGACAGCACCTTGGGCGTCATGTGGAGCACCTGCTTCAGGATGGGCAGCTTGTCCCAAGCGTCCTTCAGCCCCCTGGGCGGCTCGGGCTCCTTGAGGTAGGCAAGCAGCTTTCCCACCTCGCGCAGCGCCGCCACCGAATCCACGCCCATGCCCATGGCCACGCGCTTCGGCGTGCCGAACAGGTTGCCCAGCACGGGCATGGAGAAGCCCGTCGGATTCTCGAACAGCAACGCCGGCCCGCCGGCGCGCAGCACCCGGTCGCAGATCTCGGTCATCTCCAGGCGCGGCGACACCGGCACGCGGATGCGCTTGAGTTCCCCGAGGGATTCCAGTTGCGCAAGAAAGTCGCGCAGGTCGCGGTAGCGCATGGGGTCACACCACCTGGCAGAGGCCGCCGTCCATGGGGACGATGGCGCCGGTGAGGTAGGCCGCGCGCGCCGAGGCGAGGAACAACGTCACCTGGGCGATGTCCTCGTTGGTGGCGTAGCGCCCGAGCGGCACCTTGGCCTGGCCCGCTGCGAGCACCTGCTCGCGGCCGAGGCCGCTGCGCTGCATCTCCAGCGCCAGCGCCTCCTCCAGCCGCTCGCCCATTACCGGGCCCGGGTTGATGGCGTTGATGCGCACGCCCTTGGGCCCGTACACCCCCGCCAGCCCCACGCTGGCCAGCATGAGCGCCGCATTGGCCGCGCCGCCCGGCAGGTGAATGGACGTGGCCATGCGCCCGCCCATGCCGATCACGTTCACCACCGCGCCGCCGCCATCGGCCGCGAGCGCCGGCAGCAGCGCGTCCATGGCGTGCACGTACGTGAAGTACTTGGCATCCATGGCGGCGTGCCAGGCCGCGGCGGTGAGCTGGTCGGGCGGCGTGCGCCGCGCCGCGCCGGCGGAATTCACCAGCACGTGGGGCTTGCCCAGCGCGGCGGCCACCTCTTCGGCCATGCGGGCAGCATCCTCCGGCCTGGAGAGGTCGGCCACGATGGTGGCTGGCGGGTAGTCGCCGGCGGAGTGCAGCCGCGCGGCGGCGACCCTGAGGTGCTCGGCGCTGCGCGACACCAGCGCCACACGCGCGCCTTCCGCCAGGAAGGCCGCGGCACAGGCGAAGCCGATGCCCTTGCTGCCGCCGGTGATCACCACTGCCTTGTCTTCGAGTTCGAGATCCACGCAAGAGTCCTTTCCGGGGTGGCGCAAGGCGCCGGCCCGCGCTACATGAGCGCGTCGGCCAGCACGCCGAGGAAAACGGCGCCGCCCACCCTGTTGTTGTGGAGGAAGGCGTGGAAGCAGCCTTCCCGGCTACGTTGGTGGATCATGCCGTACTGGCGCACGCACAGCAGCCCCGCCGCCACCAGGCCCGCATGGTAAGGCCAGCCCGCCCCATGGAGGTGACCCGTCACCGCCATCAGCGCCAGGAAACCCGCGTGGCAGAGCATCACCGCCGCCACGTCCCCGCGCCCGAACAGGATGGCGCTGGTGCGCAGGCCTAGCCTGAGGTCATCGTCGCGGTCCACCATGGCGTACTCGGTGTCGTAGGCAATGGTCCACAGCACGTTGGCGGCGAGCATGAGCCACGCTTCCTGGGGCACCCGGCCCTGCAGCGCGGCGTACGCCATGGGGATGCCGAAGCCGAAGGCAATGCCCAGGTAGGCCTGTGGAATGGCGAAGAAGCGCTTGGTGAAGGGGTAGGAGCCCGCCAGGAAGGCGGCCACCACGGACAGCTTCAGCACCAGCGGGTCGAGGGGCAGGATCAGGACGAAGGCCGCCAGGGCCAGCACGGCCGCCACCGCCAGCGCCTCGCGCGGGCTCACCTGGCGGGCGGCGAGCGGTCGCGTGCGGGTGCGCTCCACATGGGGGTCGAAGTCGCGGTCCGCGTAGTCGTTGATGGCGCAGCCAGCCGAGCGCATCAGCACCGTGCCGGCCACGAAGATGGCCACCACCAGCGCATCGGGCCGCCCGTGGCCCGCCAGCCACAGCGCCCAGAGCGTGGGCCACAGCAGGAGCAGGATGCCGATGGGCCTGTCCAGGCGCACCAGCCGCGCGTAGAGCGCGAGGCGCTCGCGCAGACCTGCGGCGGGCGCGCCGGGATCCACAGGCCCGGGCGCCTCAACGCGCCGCAATGGCGGTGAGGATCCCTTGCAGGATCGCCACCGGCGTGGGCGGACACCCGGGCACGGCCACATCTACCGGGATCACGCTGGACACCCTGCCGCAGCTCGCGTAGCCCTCGCCGAAGATCCCCCCGGTGCAGCCGCAGTCGCCCAGCGCCACCACCAGCTTGGGATCGGGAACCGCGTCGTAGGTGCGCCTGAGCGCCGTCTCCATGTGGCGCGACACGGGTCCGGTCACCAGCAGCAGGTCGGCGTGACGCGGGCTGGCCGCCATGCGGATGCCGAGCTGTTCGAGGTTGTGCACCGGGTTGTTGGCGGCATGGATCTCCAGCTCGCAACCGTTGCACGAGCCGGCGTCCACGTGGCGGATCACCAGCGCCCCGCGGAAGCCGCGCAGCACCGCCGCCGTCAGCCGCTGCCGCACCTCGCGCAAGGCCTCGTCGGGTTCGGGCGGCGGCTCGGTGACGATGCCGGTGCAGGCGATCTGGCGCAGGAGTCGGTACACGGAAGGGCTCTCAGAGATCCACGCCAGCGTAGCTCAGGTTGAACGACTTGTTGATGAGCGGGAAGTCGGGGACGATGTTGCCAATCACGGCGTGCTCCAGGGCCGGCCAGTTCTGCCACGACGGATCGTGGGGATGGCAGCGGCGCACCCGGCAGTCCGCGCCGGTCTCCAGCGCCACCAGCACCTCGCCGCGCCAGCCCTCCACCCAGCCCAAGCCCAGGCCCGCTCGCGGCGCCGGCAGCGGCACGCGGCAGTCGCCTTCGGGCAGGTCGTCCAGCACGGCGCGCAGCAGCCGCAGCGACTCGGCGATCTCGTCGAAGCGCAGCGCCACCCGCGCGGCCACGTCGCCGCCCGTCTGGGTGCAGGCGCGCACGCCCAGTACATCCCAGGGCAGCACGGGAAAATCCACGCGCAGGTCGCGCGCCTGGCCGCTGGCGCGCGCCGCAATGCCCGTGAGCCCCAGGCGCAGCGCCAGGTCCGGGCTCAGCTGTCCGCAACCCCGGAAGCGGTCCTGAAGGCCGGCGTGTTCGTCGTAGACGGCACGCAACTCCAGCACCTCGGCCTCCAGTTCGGTCACGGCCTCGTGCAGATCGGCATGCTGCTCCGTGGCCAGGTCCACGCCCACACCGCCCGGCACAATGGCATCCATCAAGTAGCGATGACACCACAGGCGGGCGTTATCCTGCAGCCAGCACTCCTTCAGGCGGCCGAATTGCGCCAGCCCGAAGGCAAGCCCGGCGTCGTTGCCCAACATTCCCAGATCGCCAAGGTGGTTGGCGATGCGTTCGCGCTCCAGCAGCAGGGCGCGCAGCCACAGCGCCCGCGCCGGTAGCTGCACGCCCCAGGCGGCCTCCAGCGCCATGGCGTAGGCCCAGGCAACAGCCACCGTGGAATCGCCGCTCACCCGGCCCGCCAGGCGGTGCGCTTCGGCCGCCGCCAGGGTCTCGAAGCGTTTCTCGATGCCCTTGTGCTTATAGCCCAGCCGCTCCTCCAGGCGCAGCACCCGCTCGCCCAGCACCGAGAAGCGGAAGTGGCCTGGCTCGATGATGCCGGCGTGCACGGGGCCCACGGGGATTTCGTGAACGCCCTCTCCAGCCACGCTCACGAACGGATAGTCGTCGGGCACGGGCGCAAAGCTCTGGCGTGCCACGAAGTCGCGGCGCAGCGGATGCACGCCGGCGGGCCAGGCGCCATGGCGCAGCCACGGCCGGGGATCGCGTGCGACCTCGAACGCCACGCCCGACAGATCCGTGCAGGCGCGCTGCAGCCGCACCGCGGGCAGGAAGAGGTCGGAGAGATCGGGCGCCGAGGGGGCATCCCGGTTCGCCAGGGGCAGGCGCAGGAGCAGCAGCCCTTCCGCCCCGGCGAACGCCGCAAACGCCACGTGTCCCTCGCCCAGGTCGCGCCTGTCGGCCGCCCACAGGGACAGCAGCCGGCCGCCGCGGGCGCGCACCGCCGCGCCTGTGGCGCGCCAGCCGGCGGCGTCCACCTCGGCCAGCCGCGCCGGTATGGCCCCGGGCAGCGCGTTCATCCGAGCATGGACGCCGCCTGGCGATACCAGGCGGCGATCCAGGGCGGAATCCACAGACCCAGCAGCAGCACGATGGCCAGGTGCACGAACACGGGCGCGGTAAGCGGACGGTGCTTCAGCGGCTCGCCGGTGGGCTCGCCGAACACCATGGCCTGCACGCGCCCGAACACTGCCGCGAAGGCCACGCCCAGGGCCAGCAGCAGCACGGGCGCGGCCCACGGCTGGCGCCCCATGGCGGTGGTGAGGATCATGAACTCGGCGGTGAACACGCCGAAGGGCGGCACGCCCAGGATCGCAAGGGTGCCCAGCAACAGGCCCCATCCCACCGCCGGGCTGCGCGAGACCAGGCCGCGGATGCCGTCCATGGCTTGGGTGCCTGCTTTTTGGGCCGCGTGCCCCGCGGCGAAGAAGATCGCTGACTTGGTGAGCGAGTGCACGGTCATGTGCAGCAGCGCGGCGAAGCTCGCCACCGCCCCGCCCATGCCGAAGGCGAAGGTGATGAGTCCCATGTGCTCGATGGACGACCAGGCGAACAGCCGCTTCACGTCCCTTTGCCGCACCAGGAACAGCGCGGCCACCACCACCGTGAGCAGGCCGAAGCCCATCATCAGGCGTCCCGCCAGCGGCGTTCCCAGGGCACCGTCCACCAGCACCTTGCCGCGCACCACGGCGTAGAGGGCCACGTTGAGCAGCAGGCCGGAGAGCACCGCGGAGATGGGCGTGGGCCCCTCGGCGTGGGCATCGGGGAGCCAGTTGTGCAGCGGCACCAGCCCGACCTTGGTGCCGTAGCCCGTGAGCAGGAACACGAAGGCGATTGCGAGCACGCCGGGCTCGAGGCCCGACTTCACCGCCGCCAGGTGGGTCCACAGCAGCGCCGTGCCCCCGGCGCCCAGCGCCTTCTCGGCCGCCAGGTAGAGCAGGATGGTGCCGAACAGCGCCTGGGCGATGCCCACGCCGCACAGCAGGAAGTACTTCCAGGCCGCTTCGAGGCTGGCGGGCGTACGGTACAACGACACCAGCAGCACCGTGGCCAGCGTGGCGCCCTCCATGGCCACCCACAGGATGCCCAGGTTGTTGGTGGTGAGCGCGAGCTGCATGGTGAAGAGGAACAGCTGGTACATGGCGTGGTAGAGGCGCAGCCCGCGGGCGCCGATGCGCTCCCGGTCGGCCTCGGTGCGCATGTAGGGCCGGCTGAACAGAGCCGTGGTGAAACCCACGAATGCCGTCAGCACCACGAGGAAGACGTTGAAGGCGTCCAGGTGGAACTGCTCGCCGAAGGCCACCAGCGGGCCGCCGGCCACCACCTTCAGGGCGAGGCCGGCGGCGCACGCCAGGCCGGCACCGGCGAAGATCGCGTTCACTGCGGCGGCCTCGGGGCGCTCGCCCCGCAGCGCCAGCAGCGCGGCGCCGGCGAGGGGCAGCACCAGCAGCAGCAGCAGGCTCATCCGCGGTCCCCGAGTTTTTCCAGGTGCTCCACGTCCAGGCTGTCGAAGGTCTCGCGGATGCGGAAGAAGAAGATGCCGAACACCAGCACCCCCACCAGCACGTCCAGGGCGATGCCCAGCTCCACCACCATGGGCATGCCGTAGGTGGCGCCGGTGGCGGCGAAGAACAGCCCGTTCTCCAGCGAGAGGAAACCGATCACCTGGGCGATGGCCCGCCGGCGCGTGATCATCATGAGCAGCGAAAGCAGCACGCAGGCCATGGCGATGCCCAGCGTGCCTCGGGTGATGGTGCCGGCGAGTTCCGCCATGGGCAGGGCGAGATCGAAGGCCACCACCACCAGCGCGATCCCCACCAGCAGGGTGGTGGGCACGTTGACCAGGGGCTCCACGTCCCGGGCCACCGCGAGGCGCACGGCGAGCCTGCGCAGCACCAGTGGCAGCACCACGGCCTTGAGCAGCGCCGTGAGCCCCGCCGACCACCAGAGGTGGGCCTGACCCGTGCTCCACGCCACCACCGCCGTGCTGGCGGCCAACAGCGCGCCCTGGAACGCGAACAGGCCGATCAGCGCCATGAGCCGGCGCTGGGCGAGCATGGCGAAGGCCATCAGCAGCAGCAACGCCGCGAGCAGGTCGATCAGCTGGGCGGCGAGGCTCACCGCGGCGGCCCCTGCAGCAGCAGGATGAGCATGCCCAGCACCGCCAGCAGGAAGGCCATGCCCAGGAACTCGGGTGCCCGGAAGATGCGCATCTTGGCCGATACGGTTTCGAGAATGGCCAGGGCGAGACCGCCGATGAAAAGTTTGGCGGCCAGCGCGGCCAGCGCTGCGGGCACCAGGTCCCAGCGGCCCGCGGGCGATACGCCCCAGGGCGCGAACAGCGCGATGCCGATGCCGGCGTAGACCATCAGCTTGAGGGCGTGGGCCCATTCCATCAAGGCCAGGTAGCGCCCGGAGTACTCGAGCAGCATGGCCTCGTGGATCATGGTGAGTTCCAGGTGGGTGGCGGGGTTGTCCACGGGAATGCGCGCGTTCTCCGCCAGCAGCACCATGACGAAGGCCACCGCGGCGAAGGCGAGGCTGGGGTGCAGGGCGAAGGGCTGGTAGGCGAGCGTCTCGACGATGGTGGTGAGCGAGGTGGAGCCCACGATCAGCGAGGGCATGAAGAACACCATGAGCAGCGCCGGCTCGGCCAGGCCGGCCACCAGCATCTCGCGGCGCGCGCCCATGGAGCCGAAGGCCGTGCCCGCGTCCATGGCCGCCAGCGCCATGAAGACCCGAGCGGTGGCCAGCAGCCCCACCAGGGCGATCACGTCGGCGGCGGGCGCAAACGGCAGCCCCGTGGCCACCATGGGAACGATGCTCGCCGCCAGCACCATGCAGCCGAACACACAGTAGGGCGCGAAGCGCAACAGGAACGACGCATCGCGCGCCACCACCGACTCCTTCGCGAAGAGCTTGAGGAGCACCCGCCAGGGCTGCAGCAGCCCGGGTCAGCTGCGGTTGCCGAGCCAGGCGCGGCACTGGGCCACCCAGCCCGCCAGCAGCGGCGCGGACGCCACCGGCAGCAGCGTCTCGAGCAGTTGCGACGCCGCGAAGCCCGTCTCAGGCACGGATCACCAGCAGCAGGAACAGCAGCGTGGCGAAGCTGTAAACCAAGTACAGGTGCATGCGCCCGTGCTGCAGCGGCGCAAGCAGGGAGGACAGCCGGGCCACGGCCGCGGCCACCGGCAGGTACAGCCAGTGCCACAGCCGGTCGCTGGTGCGAGCCGCATAGCGCGGCGCCTCGTCGAAGGGGTCGGGCACCTCCCGCTCGATGCGGAAGAAGGGCTCGAAGATCTGCTTGACGGGCTGGCCAAAGCCCTCGGCGCTGTCCTGCATGCGCGCGGTCTGGGCCGGGAAGCCGCAGTCCCACGGATCGGCCAGACGGGTGCACCCGCGCCACGCGTGGCGCACCAGCAGCCAGGCCCCAGCGATGGCGGCGGCGATCACCGCCAGGAACAGCAGCGGCGAGTAGCTCGCCCGCTGCGCCGATACCGGCGCGAGGAACAGCCAGCCGCCCTCCAGGGGCGCGCCGATGCCCTCGCCCACCAGCAGCGCGGCCACGGGCTCGAGGGCGCGCAGCACCGGCACCGGAAGCAGTCCCAGCAGGACGCACGCCGCGGCCAGCGCCGCCAGGGACCAGCGTTCCCAGGGTCCGGCATCGCGCGCCTGCACCAGGCCTGGCTCTCGCGGGCGGCCCAGGAACACCACGCCGCCGGCTCGCCAGCCAGGTCTAAGCCCACCCGCAGCAGACCGTACACGGCGGTCTTGAGCATCACGCCGCTCATGAGCGCCGAAACCGGCGAGGGCGCCGCGGGGTGCGCCTCGGGCAACCACGCGTGCAGCGGCAGGAAGCCCGCCTTGGCGCCGAAGCCCAGCAACGCCTGCATGAAGGCCAGCCCCGCCCCGCCGGGTCCGCGCGCCGCCCCGCGCATGGCCTCGAAGGTGTATTGGCCCGCCCCGGCCTGCAACGCGCCGAAGGCAAGCAGGATGGCCCCCGCGCCCACGTGGGCCTGCAGCAGGTAGAGGAAACCGGCGCCACGGATCTCCGCCACCTTGTGGTCGGTCACCACCAGGAAGTAGGAGGCGAGCGCCATGGACTCCCAGGCCACCATGAAGAGGTAAGCATCGTCTGCCACCAGCACCAGCGCCATGGCCGCCAGGAACAGGTGCAGCTGCAGGCAGGTGAGGCCCGGCTAGGAATCGGCGCCGCCGCGGAAATAGCCGGTGGAATAGGCCAGCACGCCGGCGGCGGCCAGCCCGAGCAGCAGCAGGAAGAACCCGGACAGCGCATCGGCGCGCAGGTGAAAGGGCAGATCGGGAAGGCCCAGCGGCAACCCCAGCGTCTGGGGCGGGGCGCCCAGGCACAGCCAGCCGCACCACGCCAGCAGCAGCGCGCCCACGGCCCCGGCCGGATAGAGCGCGCGCACGGCGTCGCGCTCGCGGCCAAGCCACACGCCGACCATGCCGAGGATGATCCAGTAGGCCACCACGGCAAGGACACGGCAAGCGGCGAAAGGGTTGCGGCGCTCATGCGCGGGGACGCGTCACGATGCGATCGATCATATCGCAGCCGCCGGCGCGCCCGCCCCTTGCTCACGCAGCGCCGCAGGCGGCCCGCGCGTCACACGCGAAGCAGCGCGTCGCGCCCGCCGAGCCAGCGCTCCACGTGCGCACGGGCGGCCGGCTCGTGGTGTTCGAGAAGCCATGCGGCGGCGGCGCGCGCCGTTTCCAGCAGCGCCGCGTCGGCCACCAGATCGGCGAAGCGCAGCATCGGCACGCCGCTCTGCCGCGCGCCCAGCAGCTCGCCGGGGCCGCGCAGGCGCAGGTCTTCCCGGGCGATCTCGAAACCGTCGCTGTTCTCGTGAATGATCCGCAGCCGCTCCCGTGCCGTGGCGCCAAGCGGCTTCTGGTAGAGCAGCACGCAGGCGGATTCGGCCGAGCCGCGGCCCACCCGCCCGCGCAGCTGGTGCAACTGCGACAGCCCCATGCGCTCGGCGTGCTCGATCACCATCAGCGCGGCGTTGGGCACGTCCACGCCCACCTCGATCACCGTGGTGGCAACCAGCACCTGGACACGGCCGGCCTGGAACTGCGCCATCACGGCTGCCTTCTCGGCGGGAGAGAGGCGGCCGTGCACCAGGCCCACTTCGAGCCCCGGCAACGCCTCGGCCAGCACGGCGTGGGTGTCCAGGGCGGTCTTGAGCTGCAGCTGCTCCGACTCCTCGATGAGCGGACACACCCAGTAGGCCTGGCCGCCGGCCTCGCAGGCCTCGCGCACCCGCGCCAGCACCGCCTCGCGCCGCTCGTCCGACACCACCTTGGTCACCACCGGCTTGCGCCCCGGCGGCAGCGCGTCGATGACCGACACGTCCAGGTCGGCGTAGAAGCTCATGGCCAGCGTGCGCGGGATGGGCGTGGCGCTCATCATGAGCTGGTGCGGCAGCGCATCGCCGCCAGCGCCCTTGAGCCGCAGCGCCAGCCGCTGGTGCACGCCAAAGCGATGCTGCTCGTCCACGATGGCCAGCGCGAGCCTGGAGAAGCTGACCGACTCCTGGAACAGCGCGTGGGTGCCCACGGCCAGGGCCGCCCGGCCCTGCTCCACCGCCGCCAGCGCCTCGCGGCGCGCCTTGGCGCCCTGGCTGCCCGACAACCACGCCACCTCGACCCCGAGCGGCTCGAACCAGCCACGGAAGCGGGCGTAGTGCTGCTCGGCCAGGATTTCGGTGGGCGCCATCACGGCCGCCTGCCAGCCGTCCTGCACCGCGCAGGCGGCCGCCAGCGCCGCCACGATGGTCTTGCCGCTGCCCACGTCGCCCTGCAGCAGCCGTTGCATGGGGTGGGCGCGGGCGAGGTCCGCACGGATCTCGGCAAGCACCCGCTGCTGGGCCTCGGTGAGCCGGAAGGGCAGCGACGCCGCCAGCCGCTGCGCCAGCACGCCGCCGTCGCCGAGCGGCTCGGCCCGGGCGGCATCGCGCGAGCGGCGGTGCATGCGCATGGACAGCTGCTGGGCGAGCAGCTCGTCGAACTTGACCCGCTGCCACGCCGGGTGCGTGCGCTGCTCCAGGGCGTCGAGCCGCACGTCGGGCGGCGGGTCGTGCAGCAGCCGCACGGCCGCCTCGCAGGACGGCAGCCCGAGGCGCTTCACCAGCGCCGGGGGCAGAGGGTCGGACAGATCGCAGGTAGCGAGCGCCCTGGCCACCGCCTGGCGCAGCGCCGCCTGGGACAAACCCGCCGTGGTGGGATAAACCGGCGTGAGCCGTTCGGGCAAAGCCTCGCCGCCTCGCACCGCGCGGATGCGCGGATGGACCATCTCGGCGCCGAAGAACCCGGCCCGGATCTCGCCCGCCAGCCGCACTGGCGCGCCCGGCAGCAGTTGCCGCTGCTGGTTCGGGTAGAAGTGGATGAGCCGCACCACCAGCTCGCCGCTGGCATCGCACACCCGCGCCACCAGTTGCCGGCGCGGGCGATACTTGACGTCGGCGTCCACCACCGTTCCCTCCACCTGGGTGAACTCGCCGTGCGGCGCCTCGGCGATGGCGAACACGCGCGTCTCGTCCTCGTAGCGCAGCGGCAGGTGCAACACCAGATCGTCCAGACCGCGCAGCCCGAGCTTGCGCAACCGCTCGGCGAGCGCTGGCGCGAGGCCGTGGAATTCGCCCGCCGGCGCGCCGCGCGCCGCGCCCTCAGCCGTCGGCAAGGATGGCGTCCACCTCGACCGCGGCCCCGCGCGGCAGGCCGGCCACCTGGACTGTGGTGCGCGCCGGCCAGGGCTGGCGAAAGTAGCCGGACATGATCTCGTTGAGCTTCGGGAAATCCGCCATGTCCGTGAGGTAAACCTGCACCTTCACCGCATCGTCCAGGCTGCGGCCGGCGGCCACCGCCACCGCCTGCAGGTTGCGAAAAACCTGGTGGATCTGGGCCTCGATGCCTCCGGGCACCAGCGCCCCGGTGGCGGGATCGAGCGGCGTCTGTCCAGACAGGTACAGGAAACCCTGGCTGCGCATGGCCTGGGAGTAAATGCCGATGGCGGCAGGTGCGTCGGGGCTGTGGATGGGCTGGCGCATGAATACCTCGCAGGGGGTTGGTGGTGTCATGGTATGCGAGCCGGCCCGCCGTTCTCAATGCATGGCACCCGCGCGCCACGGCACCGGAGGCCATGGCGCGGGCTGCGGTGCGGCTTGGCCGGCTGGGGGCGCCGGGGCGGGGCCGGCGTCCGATGGGCGGCCATCGGGCGCCTGCCAGGCGTGATCCGGAGAGGCGCCGGGGGCGCTCGCGTCGCTCGTCAGCACGCGCTCCAGCTCCTCGCGCTCCTGCCGCGCGATGTCGATGAGCCGCTGGGTGTCGTCCACATGTCGCGCGCTGCGGCGCAAAAGATCCTCGTCGTGCGCCTTGAACCGCCGGGCGGCGCGGTGGGCCTCGAAGGGATGCATGCCTAGCCCGACGAGCAGTTGCTTGCCCAGGTCCACAGAGGCAGCGAAGACTTCGCGATACACATGCTCGACCCCGGCATTGATCAGCCGGTAGGCGTGAACACGGTCTCGGGCGCGGGCAAAGATCTGCAGTTGCGGGAAGTGACGCCGTGCCGTTTCCACGATCTGCAGCACCTTTTCGGGCTCGTCGATGGCAATCACCAGCGCCTGGGCCTCGGCGGCACCCGCTGCTTCCAGCAGGTCATGGCGCGAGGCGTCCCCGTAGTAGGTCCTGAAGCCAAACTTGCGCACCACCTCGATCTGCTCGGCGTCGTGATCGAGGACCACGGCGCGAATGCCGCTCGCCTGCAACAGGCGGCCCACGGTGATGCCGAAGCGGCCATGCCCGGCGATGATGACCCTGGCGCCCGTGTCTTCGATAGGCTCGCTGCCGCGGGCGCCGGGCTTGCTGGCGAATCGCGGCTGAATCACCCGCGCATCGAGGATCATCAGCAGCGGGGCGGCCGCCATGGACAGCGCCACCACGGCAACCAGCAGGCCCGATTGGCCAGGGTCGAGAAGACCCAGCCCCGCAGCGAAGGAAATCAGCACAAAGGCGAATTCACCGCCCTGCGCCAGCGCAAAGGAAAAGCGGCACGCGTCAGGCCCGCCCATGGCGAAAAGCCGCGCCAGCAGGAACATAATCCCGAACTTCAGCGCAATGAAGCCCAGCACCAACCCCGCCACCAGCAGCGGCTGGTGAAGCAACAGGGAGAAGTCGATGCCCGCGCCCACGGCGATGAAAAACACCGCCAGCAGCAGCCCTTTGAAGGGATCGAGGTCCATTTCCAGTTCGTGGCGATACTCGCTGTCGGCCAGCACCACCCCCGCGAGGAAGGTGCCGAGTGCCGCCGATAGCCCCACCAGCTGCATCAACAGCGCGATACCCACCACCATGACCAGCGCCAGGCCCACGAACACCTCCCGGCTCCCGGTGGCGGCCACCAGCCGAAACAACGGACGCGTGAGGAACCGGCCCGCCACGATGATGGCGCCCACTGCCGCCAGAACCGCCAGCGTCTGGGCCCACCGCGGAAGATCGCCGATCAGGGTCGCGCCGTGGGCGGACTGCGGGTTAACCGTGGCCAGCAAGGGCAGCAAGGCGAGGATGGGGATGACGGCAATGTCCTGGAACAACAGCACCGAGAAGCAGGACTGGCCTGCGGACGTCTTGAGCAGACCGCGCTCGCTGAGACTTTGCAGCACGATGGCGGTGGATGACATGGCGAGTATCAGGCCCGTGGTCAGGGCTGCCTGCCAGCCAAAGCCGAGCGCCAGGGCGCCCGCGCCCAGGGCCAGGGCGGTGGCCGCCACCTGCAACCCGCCAAGTCCGATGATCGGACGGCGCAGCGCCCACAGCGTGGCGGGCCGCAACTCGAGCCCCACCAGGAACAGCATCACCACCACGCCGAATTCGGCGAAGTGCATCACGTCCGCACCCTCGCGGCCGATGAGCCCCAGCACCGACGGGCCGATCACCATGCCGGCCACCAGGTAGCCCAGCACCGACCCCAGGCCCAGGCGTGTGGCCAGCAGCGCCGCGATCACGGCGGCCGCGAGATAGATGAAAGCGCCCAGCAGCAGGTCCTGCGGGTGCATCAGCGCTTCGCGCTAAAGGCGGGCGGCAAGGTGAAGCCGGGCGCGAGCCGCGATAACGGGTCGATGGCGCCGTCACGCAGGCCCACGATCAGGTCCCGGTAGGTGCCGGCGGCCGCCGCCAGTTGCCCCGCCGGCAGCTGGCGGCCCGCATGGATCACGAAGGGGGCGAGATAGGCCATGGAGCAAAGATAGGCCGTCTGGTTGAAGGGGCTCAGCAACTCGGCGATCTCGAAGCGGTTGCGCCCGCCGTGCCGGTAGGCCTCCTGCGTGCCGCCGGTGGAAATGGCCGACAGCAGGAAACGCCCTGCGAGCCGGGTACCGCCCGGTCCATAGGCCCAGCCGTTCTCCAGCACCAGGTCCAGCCATTCCTTGAGGAGGGCGGGCGAGGAATACCAGTAGAACGGGTGTTGCAGGACGATCACATCGTGGTCCAGCAAGCGCTGCTGCTCGCGCGCCACGTGGATGTCGAAGTCCGGATATTCGGCGTACAGATCGGCGATGGTGACCCCATCAAGACCGCTGATGGCGCGGACCATGGCCCGCTGCACCACGGAGGCCTTGCTGCGCGGATGGGCGTGGAGCACCAGCAGTTTCATGTCCCGGACTCTGCCACACCGGCCTGCTCTCCGACAGCGCCGTGTCAGCAGCCCTGACCCGGGGGCGCCAGCACACACAGGCCGTCGCAGCCCCACCCTTCTGCCGCGGCGCAGCATGAGCGGTGCTAGCATGCGACCCGCACCCGCCATGAACCACGCTTCGCACGCCTCCAGCGCCGCAGGGGCCTCCGCCGACGGTGCCGCACCGGAGACGCCCGCGCAACACCGCCGCAGCAGCCTGGCGGCGCTGGCGCTGGGCGCCGTGGGCGTGGTGTTCGGCGACATCGGCACCAGCCCGCTGTACACCATGAAGGAGGCCTTCGGTCCCGCCCATGGTCTGGCGCTCACCCACGACAACGTGCTCGGCGTGCTGTCGCTGGTGTTCTGGTCGCTCATGAGTTTCGTCACCCTCAAGTACGTGGCGCTGGTGATGCGTGCCGACAACCGCGGCGAGGGCGGCATCATGGCGCTCATGTCGCTGGTGGTGGACACGGCTGCGCGCGGCTCGCGCGGACGCTGGTGGCTCATGAGCCTAGGGATGTTCGGGGCGGCGCTGTTCTACGGCGACAGCATGATCACGCCGGCCATCTCGGTGCTCTCGGCGGTGGAGGGCCTGTCCGTGGCAACGCCCGTGCTCGACCCCTACATCGTGCCCATCACCCTGGCGGTGATCGTGGTGCTGTTCGTGGTGCAGTTCAAGGGCACCGGCACGGTGGGCGCGTTGTTCGGGCCCATCACCCTGGTGTGGTTCCTGGTGCTGGCCGTTCTGGGAGTGACGCAGATCCTGCGCAACCCGCACGTGCTGCTGGCCCTCAACCCAGCCTGGGCGGCAGGATTTTTCCTCGACAACCGCCTGGCGGGGTTTCTTGCCCTGGGGGCGGTTGTGCTGGCGGTGACCGGCGCCGAAGCGCTGTATGCCGACATGGGGCACTTTGGCCGCGCGCCCATCCGGCTGGCCTGGTTCGCGGCGGTGTTTCCGGCGCTGGTGCTGAACTACTTCGGCCAGGGTGCGCTGCTGCTGTCGGACCCCACGGCCGCGGCACATCCCTTCTTTCGCATGGCGCCGGGCTGGGCCCTGTACCCGCTGGTGGCGCTTGCCACCGTGGCCACGGTGATCGCCTCCCAGGCGGTGATCTCGGGTGCCTACTCCCTCACCCGCCAGGCGATCCAGCTCGGCTACTGCCCGCGCCTGACCGTGCGGCACACCTCCGAGAAGCAGATGGGTCAGGTGTACATGCCCTGGATCAACTGGGCGCTGCTGGTGGCGGTGCTGGCGCTGGTGCTGGGCTTTGGCTCCTCGAGTGCCCTGGCCTCCGCCTATGGCATCGCCGTGACCGGCACCATGGCCATCGACACCATCCTGTTGTACTTCGTCATTGCGCGGGTATGGCGATGGGGCCGGTACACGGCCATGGTGCTGTGTGGCGTGCTGCTGGCCATCGATCTGGCCTTCCTGTGCGCCAATTCGGTGAAGGTGTTGCAGGGCGGCTGGTTTCCGCTCGCCATCGCGGCGGCGGTGTTCCTGGTGATTTCCACCTGGCGGCGCGGGCGCGAGCTGCTGTTCGACCGCCTGCGTCCCGGCGCCATTCCGGTGGAGCCCTTCCTCGCCTCCATCACGGCCCACCCGCCCCAGCGCGTGCCCGGCACGGCGGTGTTCCTCACCGCCGGGCGCGAGGGCGTCCCCCACGCCATGCTGCACAACCTCAGCCACAACAAGGTGCTGCACGAGCGCGTGGTGCTGCTCACGGTGCTGACGGAAAACGTGCCATACGTGGAGGACGCCCACCGGGTTGAAGTGTCGGAACTGGGCGCGGGCTTCTACCGCATGAGCGTGCGCTACGGCTTCAAGGACGATCCCGACCTGCCCCGCGCCCTGACGCTGCCCAACGCCCTGGGGCTTGAATTCGAGATGATGGAGACGTCGTTCTTCCTGTCGCGCCAGACCATCGTTCCCACCAGGGCGCCGGGGATGGCGCTGTGGCGCGAAAAGCTGTTTGCAGCGCTGTCGCGCAACTCCGGCAGTGCCACGGAGTTCTTCCACATCCCCACCAACCGCGTGGTGGAGCTGGGCACCCAGATCGAGATCTAGCCGCGGCCTTCGTTCAGTGCCGCGTCTTGGACTCGGGAAACATGTACACCTTGCCGCCCTTGGTGCGCGGCGGCGTTGGCTGCGCACCACGGCCGGCGGCGTCGGCCGCCGAGTCGAACACGATGGCCACCACCTTGCGCGAGGCGTCGCGATAGCAGCGCAGGCGCAGTTGGTCGATGTGCCAGTAGGGATCGGCCAGGCGGTCGCAACGCGCCAACTCCATCACGAAACCCCCGTCGGACAGCGCGATGCGCCGTGACTGGTGCTCGCTGCCCTGGATGACACGGCCAAAGTCGGGGGCCTCCACGCCCTCCGGCAGCAAGGACACCACCACCGGACGCGCAGGCTCTCCCAGCTCCGCGCGCTCGAACCCCACGCTCACCACAAAGGAGTCCATGCCCTTGTAGGACTCGGTCTCGCAGGTGTAGGCCTCGTGGTGAAAAACGAAAAAGCTGATGGCCGCCTGCCCCCACTTGAGCGCGGTCTCCACGGCGAAGGAAAGATCCCACTTGCCGGCCTTGAGGTCGGCCACCAACGCCCCCGTGCCGCCGCGCGCATGGCAGGTGACGGACAACCGGTCGCGCACCTTGAAACCGGCGAATTCCTCGAAGTCCGAGTGAGACATGTACTCGTAGGTCTCCTCGAGCCCGTCGGACATCTCGCCGCGCTCATAGGTCACGCGGCCGTCGTAGCCGGTGCCGTCGGGATAGATGTACTCCAGAGTGAAGCGTAGTTTCGGATATTCCTCAGACAGCATGCGCGCCAAGCCCAGCAGCGGCGTCCGGCTGGTGTAGAACTCGTAGGTGACCGAACCGTCTTCCGTGGAAACGAGATACACGGGGTGGCTGGAGTCGGCATAGTCACCCCAGCGCTCGCGGAGGTAAGCGCACAGGCGTCCCATGGTCCGCGCGGAATCCCTGAACAGCGGATCGGGCACGGGGTCGAACTCACCGAACTTCAGGAACCAGTCCACCTCGCTGCCCCAGCGCTCCGATTCTTCCAGGGCGCGGCGGAACTCGCGCAGGTCGGCGGGCTCGCCGTTCACCTGCAACAACTGGCGACAACCGGCTTCGCTGTCTTCGTCGGGAGAGTCGGGGAAATCGTCTTCGGACATGCTGCGGACGCAGGTGGAGGGAAATACTGCGGGCGACGAGTGTACAACAGGCCGCTCCCGGAACGGTCCTTGGGCGCCACTGCGTGATGGGCGGCTGCAGGAGCCCCGAGCCCGGGGCTTGAACCCCCACGCCCCCAAGCCCTAGGCGCGCTGCGCCTTGCGCCTTTGCAGCTCTTCCAGCCGGCCCATGAGTTCGCCCGCCCGCCGGGTATCCGCGGCAAAGCGGCTCGCGTGCGTGATGCAGCGCAGGGCCTCGCTGTAATGGCCGTGGTGCCAGCCGCGCTGCTCCAGCAACCGCACCAGCAGGCTGGCGTGGTTGTACAGCATCCGCGGGTTGTTGGGGAGCTTGGCGCGGGCCGCCTGCATGGCCTCCAGGGCCTCGTCCAGATGTCCTTCGGCGGCCAGGCGGGCGCTGCGGTCCATGCTTTCCACGGCGTCGCGGCACGACGACTCCAGCACCCGCCGTCCCTCTTCGGCCAAGCCGGCCTCTGAGAACGCCTCCTGGACGCGCGCCAGGATGTCACTGTCTTCATGGTGGTTGCGGGCAACGAACCCCAGCATGTCGGTGCCCAATTGCCTCTGGCCGCCGGCCAGCAGCACCTCCCCGAGGTGCAAAGTGCCGAGCGGACCGAGCAAGTGGTCGTTGGACGCCACCTGCCTGGCCAGATCGTCGACGAGCGCGCTCGCGAGCTCTGCATCGCCCTTCCGGCTGTGCACTTCCACCTCCACGGCCAAGGCCAGCAACCGCGCCTCCGTACCCTCGAAATCGCGCCGGATGGTGGCCAGCACCTTCAGCGCCTCGTCGATCTGGCCTGCTTCACTCAAAGTGCGCGCCAACCCGAGGTGAGCGGCCGGGGTGCGCAGGGCGGAATGGGTGTCCAACGCGATGGAACGCTGGAAAGCCTCCGTCGCGGTGTCCAGGTCGCCGCTGCGCAGGGACAATTCGCCCAGGCGCAACTGGCGGTAGGCCGAGCGTGACGAAACCTCCAGCGAACGCTGCAGCACGGCCCGGGCTTCACCAACATTGCCCTGACGATCGAGCACCCGCGACAGCCATTCGTACGCCTCCAGGTATGCGCCATTGATCTCGACGGTCTGCCTGAGAAGGTACGCCGCCTCATCCAGGCGCCCCTCTTGAAACGCCGCCTTGGCGAGCCCCGTGCGGGCCCAGGCCACCTCGCGGTCGGCCATCTGCCCCTCGTAGGTGGCGCGCGCGTCGGAAAGCCGGCCCAGACGCAGCTGGGTGTCGGCCTTGAGGCGGCGCAACTGCGCCACCGACGAGGGGTCTTGCGCCATGAGGCGATCGCATTCCTCGATGGCTTGCCCGAACGCACCCTCGCGCAGCGCTTTCTGGATGCTTCCCAGATCGCGTTTTCTCTTCAGCAAACGGGTCAGCCGCTGGTGCAGCACCGCCTCGGTGAAGGGCTTGATGAGATAGTCGTCGGGCTCATGCTCCACGATACCCATCACCATGTCCGGCGTCTTTTCGCCAGTGACGATGACGAACACCGTGGCCGGCCCGATGAAACGGCGGTGACGAGACTCCTCCAGAACCTGCTGGCCATTGCGGCCAAGCCCGAGGTTATGGTCGCACAGCACCACGTCGAACTTGGCCATGGAAAGCGCCTGCATGGCCTGGGTGCCGTTGGCAGCCACGCTAACCTTCCGGGCGCCGCAGCGGCGCAGCAGCTCTCGCAACACGCCGCACATGGGGTCGTAGTCTTCCACCACGAGGTAGCGCCGGGATGCAAAGTCGTCAGCGGGTGCCCCCACGATGCCGGCGCTCAGGGCAGTTGCAGGACGAAGCACGCGCCGCCGAGCTTGCCGCCGTTTTCCAGGCGAATGCGCCCAGCGCGCTCGTGGTGCCGGTGCAGTTCGGCAACGACCTGCGAGAAGTAGAGCCCCAGACCGGCGCTGCCCGCGGCGTGGTCCAGCCGGCCCACAGGACCCGAGGGCTGTCCAAGAATCGCTTCGGGGAAGCCCTCGCCATCGTCCTCGACTCGCAATTCCAGCCAGTCGTTGGGCCGCGCGATGGTCAGGTTCACCCTTCGGCGGGCGAAGCGCATGCCGTTGTGCAGGGCCTGCACCACGGCGCTGCTCACCAGATCACGGTCGAAGAACCCGGTCAGCCCTGGCGTCACTTCGGCCCGCACTTCCATGCCACGGGTCAAGGCAAGACCCTCGACCCAGGCCAGGGCCTCGGCGCCGAAGTCCGTCATGGCGTGCGCGCTCGGGTCGAAGGGATAGAAGTTCTGGTGGATGCGGTACAAGGCCATGGCCTGGACCAACTGGTTTCTGAGCCGCTGCAGCTGCCACAACGTGCTGGAGAGGCCGGCGCGTACCAACCCGCTGCCCTCCGGGGTGTGCACCATGGCCCGCTCAAGCTCGGCCGTCATCACACCCACCGAGTTCTTCATGTCGTGGATGGCTGAAACCAGATAGGTGGTGAGATCGAGTCTGCTTTCCTGAGCGTTCATGGCGTTCCTGCCTCGTTCATGTGAGGGGGCAAGAGCACAACCTCCGGGAAACAGGCCAACGCTCTTCCGCCGCCGAGCCCCGGACGCAATCCGCACATCCGCCCGTGCACCCCTGTTAACGGTCCGGCGTCGGCATACGCCGGACTTTATCGGCAACCCGAACCATCTCTTCAGTCCCCTATCTCCTTGTGCAGGGTGCCCTGCCCCCGAAACCATGAGGACATGGCCGCCGCCGGCAAACGAGCACCTGTGACCAGTCCGTGCACGCACACAGGCGCAAGGATGCTGCTCGTTGAATAACAAGGGCTTTTTCGAGCTCCAGGGCTCGCGGCGTGCTTCGAAGGCCGCCGGCAGCTGCGCGCCTGGAGGCCCGGCGACGCAGGCGCGCCGGGCGAAAAAACCCGGAGCAAGTCCGGGCTTGGGCGCGGTGGTGGAGACGAGGAGGATCGAACTCCCGACCTTCGCATTGCGAACGCGACGCTCTCCCAGCTGAGCTACGTCCCCACGGCGGGCCCGGATTTTACGCTGACTGGAACACCCGGGGCAATGCAGCCCCTTCGACGCCCCCGTCAGGCCGCAGCTGGCTTGCGTTGGTGGGCCCAGTAGAGCATGGCGAGACCAGCCAACACCATGGGAAGCGACAACCACTGGCCCATGCTCAGGTTACCCGCCAGCAGGCCCAGGAAAGTGTCGGGCTCGCGGGTGAACTCCACCAGGAAGCGCATGCTCCCGTAGCCCGTCAGGAACAACCCCGATACTGCGCCCACGGGCCGCGGGCGGGCGGAAAACCACCACAACAGCGCGAACAGCACCACGCCTTCCAGAGCGCACTCGTAGAGCTGTGAGGGGTGGCGCGACAGGGCGTCGACATTGGGGAATACCACCGCCCAGGGCAGGTCGGTGGGTCGCCCCCAGAGCTCGGCGTTGATGAAATTGCCAAAGCGCCCAAACCCCAGCCCCGGCGGCACCAGCGGGGCGATGAAATCCGTCACCACCAGCCAGCGCTTGCCACGACGCAGGGCAAACACCACCATGGCTACAAGCACGCCGAGGAAGCCGCCGTGGAAGGACATGCCACCCTCCCACACGGCGAACACCGACAGCGGACTGGCGGCATAGTCGGCGAACTTGTAGAACAGCACGTAGCCCAGCCGACCCCCCAGCACCACGCCGATCACGCAGTAGAACAGCAGGTCGTCGATGTCGCTGTAAGTCCACCCCAGATCGGGCCGGCGGCGGGCCCGATAACGGCCCAGGATCAGGCCAGCCACGAAACCCAGCAGGTACATCAGGCCGTACCAGCGCACGGCCAAGGGGCCGAGCTTCAGGGCGACGGGGTCGAATTGGGGGTGGATGAACATGCGGCAGGAAATGTGCCCGGAGGAGCCCGCGAATTATAGGCAGTCCCGGCGACGCCGCCGCCGCGCGCTCAGGGCAACTGCGCTGCAGGCATGCGCTGCAGGATGATGCCGGTCTTGTGCTCGAGCCAGGCCGTGGCCCGATGCCGGTCGTAGAAGCGCGGATTGGGCACCATGGCGGCCAGCCGGGCGGCCTGGACTGGCCTCAGGGCCTGGGCACTTTGCCCGAAGTAGTAGCGCGCCGCGGCCTCGGCGCCGAAAACACCCTCGCCCCATTCGATCACGTTGAGATAGATCTCCAGGATGCGCCGCTTGCTCATCACGGCCTCGAGCATGAGGGTGATCACCGCTTCCTGGGCCTTGCGCCACGGCGTGCGCCTTGAGGACAGGAACAGGTTCTTGGCAAGCTGCTGGCTGATGGTGGAGCCGCCGGCCACCACCTTGCCCTTCTTGAGATTCTTTTCGTAGGCCTTTTGCAGCGCTTCCCAGTCGAAACCCTCGTGCTCCACGAATTTCGCGTCCTCCGCGGCCACCACGGCGCGCTTCAGGTGCACGGAGATGTTTTCGTATGGTACCCAGCGGTGCTTGAGTTCCGCGCCCGGATCGCGGGCCTGAAGCACTTCGAGACGGTCTTCCATGAAGGCGGAGGTGGAGGGGTTGAAGCCGGTCCACCACACCACGCAGCCAAACATCCAGAGCTGGTATGCGAGAAGCGCGCCGCCCACTATCCAGAGCGCCGCCGACAGGCCGCGCCGCAGCGAACGCCCCATGGCCCTTCAGCAGCCGCGCAGCATGCGCAGCACCGGCGCCGTATCCGGACGCACGCCGCGCCACAGATGGAAGGATTCGGCGGCCTGTTCTGCCAGCATGCCCAGCCCATCGCTGCGCGTGGCGGCACCCTGGCCGCGCGCCCAGGCGAGAAAGGGTGTCTCGTCCTTGCCATACATCATGTCGTAGGCCGTGCAACCCGAGGCGCACAGGCCCTCAGGCAAGGGCAACGCCTCGCCGGCAATGCTGGCCGCGGTGGCGTTGACGATCACGTCGAAGCTCTGGCCCGCCAAAGGCGCGAAACCGCAGCCGCGCACCGCACCGCCCGGGGCAACAGGACCAAAGCGCGCCGCCAGGGCCACCGCCTTTTCCACGGTGCGGTTGGCGATCACCAATTCGCGAACGCCTGCCTGCAGCAGCGGCAACACCACCCCTTGCGTGGCGCCGCCGGCGCCCGCCACCAGCACGCGCGCGCCCTCGAGCCGCACGCCCAGGTTGTGGCGAAGATCGCGCACCAGGCCCGCGCCGTCGGTGTTGTCGCCCAGCGCCAAGGCGTCGGGATCGAAGCGCAGGGTGTTCACCGCCCCGGCTGCCTCGGCGCGCGGCGTGCGCTGGCCGGCATAGGCGAAGGCGTCACGCTTGAAGGGGATGGTGACGTTGAGACCCAGGCCACCCTCGGCGCGAAAGGCGTCCACGGCGGCGGCGAACCCTTCCACCGGAGCCAGGATGCGGCCGTACACCAGGTCCTGTCCCGTCTGGCGGGCAAAAGCGGCGTGGATGTCGGGCGAGCGGCTGTGGGCCACGGGGTTGCCGATCACGGCGTAGCGGTCGGTCATGGCCGCGCCCTCATTCCGCCACCAGTTCGTCGCTGCGGGTGAAGGTCCACACGCGGGTGATGGAGAGGATGTCCACCTCGCTGCGGACCGCGGGCGGGAAGGGCTGGAAGGGCCCCGCCATCATGACGATGCGGCGGGCCGCGCGGTCGAGCACCTCGTGGCCGGAGGAGCGATCCACCTCGATTTTTTCCAGGCTGCCGTCGGCGCGAATGGAGACCGTGAGCAGTAACGAGCCGAAGATGCCTTGGCGCCGGGCTTCGCCGGGGAAATTCCGGGTACCGATCTTTTCAATGCGCTGCCGCCAGTCATCCACGTACTGGGCGTACACCACGCCCTCGGTGCGTGCACCGACAAACTTGCGCTTGGGGAGCTTTTGGTAATGATCCATCTGGCGCGCGATCTGGGCCTCCAGCCGCGCGATCTCCAGGCGGCGCTGCTCGGCCTCCGGCGTCTCGCGGGCAGCCTCGGATTCGCGGAGCTTCTGACGATTCCTGGCCCCGGGATCCACCGCCTTGTCGGACTTGAGCCGGGCAAGTAGTTTCAGCGCCTTGGCCTCGGCCTCCTCCACGCGCTGGGCGGCCAGGGACACCTCGTCCGAGGGGTCCTCCGGCAACACCGGCAGGTTAGTCTTGGCGCGGCGGTCCAGTTCGGTGTTGCCCCCGCCGTCGAGATCGGACTGGGCAAGCGCGTCGGCCTTGAATGGCTTCTGGGCCGACTTGCTGTTCACGAGCACCACCTCCAGGGGAGGGGCGAGGTTTTCCAGCATGCGCCCATCGGGTGGCGCGAATTTCAACAGCAACAACCCGGCGTGCAGCACCAGCGACATGGCAATGGCCACTGGAAGCACCTGGCTGCCGGCAGGCGGCGGGGGCACCAACCCCTCGAGCGAGAGGCTCGCTGCGGGCGCAGCCTTCAGGCGGGCCGGCACGAAGGCGGAGAAAACAGGCCGATCACGGACGGGATTGTAGGCCCCTCACGCCCGGGCCACGAAGTGGCAATCGAAGTCGAGGGTCAGGTAATCGATGTCGCGGATCTCCACCTCGACGGCGCTGCCGGGCGCCACATCCCCCGGCAACGAGGGCATGCGCGTGAACAACGGGATGCGCTCCAGCCGCACCAGGTTCTCGCGCAGCACCGTGGCCCGCGTGCGCCAGGCCGATTCCTGCTCCACCCAGCGCAGGCACCAGAAGCGCTCCATCTGGCGCTGGAACTCCCCGTAGGCCTCGTAGGCCGCCTCAAAATCGCGCACCACCACGCCCAGCTCGTCGGCGGCCCTGCGATAGGGCGGGTCTTCGCCCAGTGCGCGGGCGATGATCTGGCGCTGGTTCACCAGGTCCACATACCGGCGCAGCGGCGAACTGGACCAGGCGTACTGCTCCACGCCCAGCCCGTCGTGGGGCCCGGGAGCGGTGGACATGCGCGTCTTGCCGCCGTTTTGCACCCGGTAGATGGCAGGTACCCGCGCCGCCGCCAACTCGCCGCCCCAGTGGGCATTGGCCAGGATCATCAGCTCCGCCACCAGCCGGTCCATGGGCGAGCCGCGGCGCCGCTCGACGATACGCACCCGGCCCTGCTCCACGTAGAAGGCGTAGTCGCGCTTGTCCGGTGCCTGCTCGGGGCGGCCGCGCCCGGCCTCCAGGCGCAGCGCAAAGGCGTACAGCCGCGCCAGCTCCGGCCCGAAGGGAAAGTCCAGCGCGCCGGCGGCGATGGATTGCTCGTTGAACCGCGCCTCAATGTCGTCGTGGCGCAGGTTGGCGGCCACGTGTACCCGCTCCACCCGGGTCTCGAAGCCGATGGGCGCCAGGGCGTCGTCGAGGTGGGCATACAGCGACACCACGGCCCGCGCGCCGCCTTCGCGCAGGGTGTAGCGCTCGATCACCGCGTCCGGAAGCATGGTGATCTTGTCGCCCGGAATGTAGACGGTGGACTGGCGCGCCGCCGCCAGTTCGTCGAGCGTGCCGCCCGGCGCCAGCCCAAGGGCGGGCGCGGCGATGTGCACGCCCACCTGCCAGCCGCCGCCGGGCCGCGGTACCACCGACAGCGCGTCGTCGATTTCCGTGGTGCTCACGTCGTCGATGCTGAAGGCCTGCACGGGCGCGAGGGGCAGGTCGTCGTGGTCGGGCAGTGGTGCCACGGGCGCCACATGCACGCCAGCGGGAAAATGCTCCCGCAGGAAGCGCCGCAGGTGGTAGTCGTAGGGCGAGGGCACGGCGCCAGCGCGCGCCAGCAGGCGCAGCGGCGACAGGCCCGCCTGTCCGGCGGCCGCCTCCACGGCCTTGTATTCGATGCTGCCCCGGTCGGGTTCGTAGAGCAGTTCGTCCAGCAACGGGCGGAAGGCTTCGGGCAGCTCGCCCCGCGACAGCGCCGCCGCATAGGCCGCCTGGGCCTCGGCCTGCTGGCGCTTGCGCTCCACGCTGGCGAGGGCCGCCTTGAGCGACTCGGGCGGCGCGCTGCGATAGCGGCCCTTGCCTTTTTTGTAGAAGTGCATGGGCAGGCCGTGCAGGCGCAACAGCAGACCGGCCGATTCCACCTGCGTGGGCTGGTGACCGAAATACTCCCGCGCCAGCGCCTGGTAGTCGAACTCGTCCTGGGGCGCCACTTCCCACAGGAACTCCGGCTCGATGGCGGCCTCGACGCGGTGGGCGGCCTCCAGGAACCCGGCCAGGCCAGGTTCGCCAAAGCGCAGCAGCACGGCGCCAGCCTTCACCTTGGTGCGCTTGCCGTGCGGGGCTTCCACCTGCAGGGAGGAGACATTGTCGGCGAGCACGGTGCCGACCTTGAAGCCGCCGTCCTCTTCGTAGAACACGTGCATGGAAAGTGGCCGCGCGCGGGGGCGGGACGAACCCGCCGTGGTGGGGCGGGGATTATACGGGTGCGTCGGCGAAGGCCAGCACCTCGTGCAGATGCTGTTCGAACTGCAAGAAGCCGTGGTCGGAGCCCGCCACGATCAACTGCAGGGCGCCCGCGAAGCGCTCCACGGCGGCGCGATAGTCGAGTACCTCGTCACCGGTGGTGACCATGAGGAAGTAGCGCTCCATCCGGGTGGGCCGCTCCACGGCGAACCGCGCGTAGCCGGCCAGGTGCTCCCGGGTCAGTTCCCAGGTCTCACCCGTGTAGAGATTGGTCTGCGGGCCGAGGTAGCTCTCCAGCCCCGCGTGGGCACGCACCGCCGGGTTCACCAGCACCGCGCGACAGCCGTACCGCTCCGCCAGCCAGGTGGCGTAGAAGCCGCCCAGCGAGCTGCCCACCAGTGTCACCCGGCCGGGATCCACGCCAGCCAGCATCGACTCCGCCAACGCCATGGCCTCCACGGGATGATGGGGCAAGGCTGGGCAGACGAACTCGGCGGCGCGGCCGGCCGCGGACAGGAACTCACCGAGCTGGCGCGCCTTCACCGACGCGGGGGAACTGTTCAGGCCGTGCAGGTAGAGGAACACGCGGGCTTTCCGTTACAGTGCGGGCCGCGATTGTGCCACCGCGCGAAGACGCACCCATCAGGGCACGACGCCGTCACGGAGTCCGCATCGTCATCCCAACGGACCCGCCATGCCAGATATTCCGCGCAGGAACTTCCTCGCCGGCGCCGCGGCGCTCGCCGGCGCCCCGCTGCTCACCGTCGCCGCCGACGCGCCATCCTCCCGTCCCGAGATCGCCGCCCTCTCCCAGGGCCGGGTGGGTCAGTACCAGTCGGGCGTGTACCTGCTGCCCGCCACCGACGAGACGGTGCAGTGGGGCTGGTTCGACAACGCCGAGCCGCCGCGGGCGCGCATCCGCGACGGCGACACGGTGGTGATGGAAACGCAGATGGCCTCGCTCAACCGCATCCTGCCCGGCATGGATGTGCAGGGCATCACGAAGCTTCGGGTGGACAACCCCGGACGCGGCCCCCACACCATAACGGGCCCAATCTACGTGGAAGGCGCCATGCCGGGAGATGCGCTGGAGATCCGCATCAATCGCATCGTTCCTCGCTCCTATGGCGCCAACTGGAACCTGCCCGGGCCGCTGAAGCTGGGCCAGTTCCCCGAGGTGTTCACCGAGCCGCAGGTGAAGTGGTTCTACTTCGATCTGGCGCGGCGCCGCACCGAGTTCCTGCCCGGCATCGAAATCCCGATCCGGCCCTTTCCCGGCATCCTCGGCGTGGCCCGTGCCGAGCCCGGCCGGCACAGCACCGTGCCGCCGGGGCCCTTCGGCGGCAACCTGGACATCCGCGAGCTGGTGGAGGGCACCACGCTGCACCTGCCGGTGTTCGTGGACGGCGCCCTGCTGTGGTCCGGCGACAGCCACGCCGCCCAGGGCAACGGCGAGATCAACCTCACCGCCATCGAGACGGCCTTCAGCGAGCTGTCCCTCACGGTGAAGGTGCGCAAGGGCGCGGCGCTCGCGTGGCCGCGCATCGAGACGCCCACCCACTGGCTCACCACCGGCTACGACCGTAGCCTTAACCGCGCCCACGAACTGCTGGTGGAAGAGACGGTGAAATTCCTGCGCGAGTGGCGCGGCCTGTCGGGCGGCGACGCGCTGCGCTGGATGCAGCAGCACGGCGATGTGCGCGTGGCCGAGGTGGTGAACCAGGTGAAGGGGCTGTACTGCCTGCTGCCCAAGCGCCTGAAGGACCGCCCCGCGGCACGGCCCGCGAAGGACGTGCGCGGCGCCTTCGTCACGGTGGGCGAGGACGGCGACCTCATGCAGGCCATGAATCGTGCGGCGATGCCCATGATCGAGCGGCTGCAGGCCGAGAAGGGTCTCTCGGCACTGGACGCCTATTCACTCGCGAGCCTGGCCATGGACACCCGCGTGGGCCGCGCGGAGGCCGCTGGCGGCAAGACCGTGCACTGCCTGCTGCCGTTGTCCCTGTGGGTCTCGCCCTGATCGCCTCGGCGTATGGTCCGTGCCCCCCGGTTCCGTGGGCGGCAGCGACGGCCTCATCGGGCATCCCCGCGGGTTGATCCGGGCCGTCCATTCATCAGGACAACCGTGCCCCATGGAGCGCATGCACATGAGCGACGAACACGACCCATCGGTCCCACTTTCCCGGCGCGAGTTCCTCCAGGTGGTCGGCACCGGGGCGATGGCGCTGGGTCTAGGCGCGGGGGCTCCGGCGGCGAGCGCCGCGGCGGCTTCCTCGTCGGCCGCTGCGCGGAGCCGGCCAACGGCGAGCGGGTCAGGCCCCTACAACATCCTGTTCATCCTCACCGACCAGGAACGCTTCTTCCGCCCGGGCGAGTTGCCTGCAGGATTCGGCCTGCCCGCCCACGAGCGGCTCATGAGGCGGGGAACCACCTTCGTCAATCACCGTATCAACTCCTGCGTGTGCACGCCGTCGCGCTCGGTGGTCTACACCGGCCAGCACATCCAGCACACGCGGATGTTCGACAACACGAACTTCCCCTGGATCGGCAGCCTGTCCCCCGAGATCCGCACCGTCGGCCACATGCTGCGGGAGGCGGGGTACTACACCGCGTACAAGGGCAAGTGGCATCTGACCAAGGAGTTCGAGACCGTCAACAGGCTCGGCGCCCCGCCGGTCAGGATCTTCACCGAGGAGATGGAGGCGTACGGGTTCAGCGACTACTTCGGCATCGGCGACCTCATCGCCCACACCCAGGGCGGCTTCCTCCACGATGGCGTGATCGCGTCCATGAGCGTGAGCTGGCTGCGCGGCAAGGGGCGCGAGCTCGCCGCCGAGGGCAAGCCCTGGTTCCTCGCCGTGAACCTGGTGAACCCGCACGACGTGATGTTCTACGACACCGATGCGCCGGGCGCGCCGCTGCGGCCCGAGCGCGGGCTCACGCACGTGGCGCGCGATCCCGCCGATCCGCTATACGCCAGGCAGTGGAACTTCAGGCTCCCGGCCAGCCATGCCCAGCCGCTCGACGCGCCCTGGCGCCCGCCCGCGCACCGTGACTTCCTGCGCTCCCATGACGCCCTGGTGGGGGAGATCCCCAACGAGTCGGCGCGCTGGCGCCGGCGGCACAACTACTACCTGAACTGCCTGCGCGACGTGGATCGCAACATCGCCACGGTGCTCGCCGAACTGGAGGCAGCCGGGCTATCGGACCGGACGATCGTGGTCCTCACCGCCGATCACGGCGACATGGACGGCGCCCACCAGCTCCACGCCAAGGGCGCCGTGGCGTACCGCGAGCAGAACCACATCCCGCTCATCGTGGCCCACCCGGCGCACGCGGGCGGCCGGCAGTGCCGGGCGGTCACCACCCACCTCGACATCGCGCCCACGCTGGTCGCGTTCAGCGGCGCCGCACCCGAACAGAGAGCGAGGATCGTCAAGGGGCTCCCCGGGGCGGATTTCTCCGGTCTGCTGGCCGCTCCGGAGCGGGCGGGGGTCGACGCGGTGCGCGATGGCGCGCTGTTCAACTACAACATGTTCGCCTACCTCGACGGCGACTTCCTGCGCGCGGCGGTGGCCCACCTGAGCAAAGGCGGCAAGCCCGACGAACTGAAGCAGGCCGGCATCGTTCCCGACATGATGAAGCGCGGCGCCGTGCGCGCCGTCTACGACGGGCGCTACGTGTTCGCGCGCTATTTCTCCCCCAAACAGCACAACCGGCCGGAAAGCCTGGAGGCGCTGTACCGCCTGAACGACGTGGAGCTCTACGACACGAAGGTGGATCCGGTGGAGATGAACAATCTCGCCGCCGGAACCGGCCGGAACCGGGACCTGGTGGTCGCCATGAACGACAAGCTCAATCGGCTCATCGACGCCGAGGTGGGCGAGGACCGCGGGCAGATGCTGCCCGGCGGCATCGAGGCCGGGTGGGAAGTCACGCCGGAGACCATGGCGCCTTGAGTCGCGCGGCGCGACTTCGGCCACCGGAGTCGCGCCGCCGCTGACGCCGTGCAGCGCGGTACCGTCACGCAGCGGCTGGCGCCCGCTCCACCTCCAGCCCGCCGATTGCCTCGCGGATCGCATCATCCACCGTGTCCAGCGGCACGAACCGCAGCCGCGCCCGGGCCTCGGCAGGCACGTCCTCGAGGTCCTTGAGGTTGCGCCGCGGCAGCATCACGGTGCTGATGCCGGCGCGCAGCGCGGCGAGCGTCTTCTCCTTCACCCCGCCGATGGGCAGCACCTGGCCGCGCAGCGACACCTCGCCGGTCATGGCCACGTCGTGGCGCACGGACCGGCCGGTGAGCAGCGACAACAGGGCGAGCGTCATGGCCACGCCCGCGCTCGGCCCGTCCTTGGGCGTGGCCCCGGCGGGCACGTGCACGTGCACGTCCTCCTTCTCCAGCGACACGCCCAGCCGGGTCTTGGCCAGCGTGAGCGCCGCCTGGGCGGACTCCTTCATTACGTCGCCGAGCTGGCCGGTGAGGATGAGCCGCCCGCTGCCGGGCACGCGGCTCGCCTCGATGAACAGGATGTCCCCGCCCACCGGCGTCCACGCCAGGCCCGTGGCCACGCCCGGCTGGCCGGCGCGCAGCGCCACCTCGTTCTCGAACTTCGCCGCGCCGAGGATGCCGTGCAGTTCGGGCGCGCCGATGCGCACCGGCGCCTCCTCGCCTTCGGCGATGCGCACCGCCGCGTGGCGCAGCACCGCGCCAAGCTCGCGCTCCAGCGTCCGCACGCCGGCCTCCCTCGTGTAGTCGCGGATCACCGCCTCGATGGCCTCGTCGCTCACCTGAACCTGCTCCGGCGCCAGGCCGTTGGCCTCGAACTGGCGCGCCAGCAGGTGCCGCCGGGCGATGCCGAGCTTCTCCTCGCTGGTGTAACCGGGCAGCTGGATGATCTCCATGCGGTCGCGCAGCGGTCCGGGGATGGTGTCGAGCTGGTTGGCAGTGGCCACGAACAGCACCTGCGAGAGGTCGAAGTCCACGCCCAGATAGTTGTCGCGGAATTTCGTGTTCTGCTCGGGATCAAGCACCTCCAGCATGGCCGAGGCAGGATCGCCGTGAAAACCCCCGGCGCCCAGCTTGTCGATCTCGTCGAACAGCATCACCCCGCCACGGGAACCGGCGCGCTTCAGCGCCTGGATCACGCTGCCGGGCAGCGCGCCCACATAGGTGCGCCGGTGGCCGCGGATCTCCGCCTCGTCGTGCACACCGCCCAGGGCCACGCGCTGGAACACCTTGCCGGTGGCCCTGGCGATGGACTGGCCCAGCGAGGTCTTGCCCACGCCGGGCGGGCCCACGAAGCACAGGATGGGGCTGCGGCCCTCGGGCTTGAGCTTGCGCACCGCCAGGAACTCCACGATGCGCTTCTTCACCTTCTCGAGCCCGAAGTGGTCGGCGTCGAGGATGCGGCGCGCCTCGGCAAGGTCGATGGGCCGCGGCGCCTCCGGCTTCCAGGGCAGCTCCGCCATCCACTCCAGCCAGGTGCGCAGCATGCCGGCCTCGGCGCCGTTCTCGTTCATGCGCTTGAGCCGCTTCAACTCCTTGCGCGCGTGGGCCAGCGTCTCCTCGGGCATCCCGGCCTTTTCCAGGGACGCCGCCAGCTCGTCGATCTGTTCCTCGTCCTCGGCATCCTCGCCCAGTTCCTTGCGGATCTGGCGCATCTGCTCGCGCAGCACGTGCTCCTTCTGCCGCTGGTCGAACTCGATGCGGGTCTTGTCGCCGATTTCCTTTGACAGCTTCATCACCGCCACGCGTGCCGCCAGGGCATCGAGCACCCGGTCCAGGCGCCGGCGCAGGGAGAAGGTTTCGAGGATCTCCTGCTTCTCTTCCTTTCGCAGGTCCAGGAGGTTGGCCACCATGTCCGCCAGCAGGCCGGGCGATTCCACGCCCTGCACCACCGTGGCCAGTTCATCGGGCACCTGGGGCATCAGGCTGACGGCCTCCACGGCCTTCTCGCGCAGTTGCAGGAACCGCGCCTCGGTCTCGGGGCCCTCGTCGGCGGCCTCCTCAACGGCCGCCACCCGGGCCACCAGCCACGGCCAGCCCTCCAGGAACTCCAGCACCCGGAAGCGCTGCTCGCCCTGCACCATCAGGTGATGCGGGCCTTCCTGGGGCGCCACGTGGCGCACGATGCGCCCGGCCGTGCCCACCCAGTGCAGATCCGCCGGCCCCACCTCATCGGTGGCGGCATCGCGCTGGAGCAGGAAGCCCACCCGTTGCTCGCCTTGCACCGCGGCGCGCACTGCAGCCACGGACGAAGCGCGCCCTACGGCCAGCGGCGCCACCACGCCGGGGAACAGTACCGCGTTGCGCATGGGCAGCACGATGAGCGCATCGGCCGGAACGGGCCGCAACGGCCCGCGCCGGCCCTCGGGACCGGAAGCGGAGGGGCGGGAATCGTCCTGCCTGGAGAGCAGGTCGTGACTGGCGGGCGTGTCGTTCATGGCGTCGGGAAACCTTTCGCGCGCGGGCGCACTGGTGGCGCCCGGAACATGGCCGGGCGGCTCATGGTGCGCAGTTGATGGCGAAAGGCCGGGGTTTCAAGGACCCCGGCCAGGTGACCGCAGCCGCGAGGCGATCCCGCTACCGCAAACCCCCTCAACCGAACGGCCGCACCCCGATCCATGCGCCGTGGGCCCAGAACGCAAACCCCGCCCAGGCGGCGAGGCCGACGGCCACGGCCGCCATGGTGGCGCCGGCGGACCCGGCAGGATAAGCCTTGCCCTCGGCCCGGTCGCGCTGGCGCAACGCGCGGAATTCCAGAATGGCCCACAGCAGGAAGGCGCCGAACAGCACCACGTCGCCGAGCCGGCCGTTGGCCAGCAGATGGGCGAAGGCCCACAGCTTGGTGCCCAGCACCATGGGGTGGCGCAGCTTCGCCCGGATGGCATTGCCAGGCACGTAGGCCGCGGCCAGCAGAACGAAAGCGGGGATGGTAAAAAGGGTCGCAAGGTGCTTCAGTCCCGTGGGCGGATTCCAGAGGTCCACGGGCGATTGGCGGGTCAGGCCGTAGCCAACGATGACGAGCACGAAGCCCGCCAGAGATGCGAGCGAATACAAGCCCTTCCAGGGCCCTTCGCCCAAGCGCTTGATCATGCGCATGCGCCAGGCGTCGGCGAAGATGCGCACCGAGTGCACGCCGAGGAACAGCACGAGGCCGAGGATCAGTACCAGCATGAGTGTGCTCCCGTGAAAGGGTGAGGGTTGTCAGGATGGTAGCGCGGGTGGCAGTTCCACCGTGCCGCGGCCCAACTCCACCACGCAGCCGCTCACGCGAATGGCGCCATCGGCAGCCACCTCAAGGCCGATGCGGCAGGCGCGGCCGAGGCGGTCGCCCTGGTGCAGCTCCAGCCGGTGGGCCATGCCCGGCGCGGTGGCCACGAGCCAGCCGCCGAGGTTGGCGGCCGCCGACCCCGTGCCCGGATCCTCGGCCAGCACGCCGGGCTGCTTGCTGAAGAAGAAACGCACCGGCACCACGCCGTCGCGCGGCGGCGACCAGCAGTAGATCTTCACCACGCCCGCGTCGTTGGCGTGGCGCTCGGCGAGGGCGGCGTCGGGAAGGGCGCGCCGCAGCGCCGCCTCGGAGCGCAGGGGCACCAGCAGTTGCTCCATCCCGGTGTTCACGCGCAGGGCAGGGGCATCGAGGTCGGACTCGGCCAACCCCAGCAGGTCGGCCAGTTCTGCCGGGCCCGCCTCGGCCGCACGCCAGCGCGGCGCGTTGGCCGTGAGGGTGAACACGTCGCCCTCGGCCTGCACGGGAATCAGCCCGGCGAGCATTTCCAGCGTCAGCCGTTGGGTGCCAGTGCGTTCTCGCACCACCGCTGCCGTGCCAAGGGTGGGATGCCCCGCGAAGGGGAACTCGCCGCCCGGGGAGAAGATGCGCACCCGCGCGTCGGCCCGGTGGGAGGGCAGGAGGAAGGTGGTTTCGGAGAGGTTGAACTGCACGGCCAGGGCGAGCATCCGGGCATCGGTCAAGCCTCGGCCGTCCTCGAACACGCACAGCGGGTTGCCGGACAGCACCTCCCCGGCGGCGAACACGTTCACCAGACGGAAGGCGTATGTGTTCATGGCTTCCCCAGGCGATCGAGCAGCTTGCCATGCACGCCGCCGAAGCCGCCGTTGCTCATCACCAGCACCTGGTCGCCAGGACGCGCCTCGGCGGCCACGGCCTCCACCAGGGCATCCAGATCGTGAAAGGTGCGCGCAGCCTCGCCCAGTGGCGCGAGCGCATCGGCCGCATCCCAGCCCAGGTCCTTGGCGAAGCAGAACACCCGATCTGCGCCGCGCAGGCTGCCGGGCAGCGCCGCCTTCATGGTGCCAAGCTTCATGGTGTTGGAGCGCGGCTCCAGCACAGCCAGGATGCGTGAGGCGCCCACCCACGCCCGCAGGCCCGCGACGGTGGCTTCAATGGCGGTGGGGTGATGGGCAAAGTCGTCGTACACGGTCACGCCGCGAACCGTGCCGCGCACTTCCATGCGCCGCTTCACGCCCTGGAAACGTGACAGGGCCTCCACGGCCACGGCCACCGGTACCCCCGCGTGACGGGCGCAGGCCACGGCCGCCACGGCGTTGAGCCGGTTGTGGAGACCCAGCAGCGGCCAGCTCACCCGGCCCTGGGAGCGCCCCGCCAGCAGCACATCGAACGCGCCGGTGGCGTCGGCCTCGCCGGCGTCCCAGCCCGAGTCGAGCCCGAAGCGCTCCACCGGCGTCCAGCAGCCCCGCGCCAGCACCCGGTCGAGGCTTTGCCGGGCGTTGGCCACCACCAGGCCCTGTCCGGGCACGGTGCGCACCAGATGGTGGAACTGCGTCTCGATGGCAGCCAGGTCGGGGAAGATGTCGGCGTGGTCGAACTCCAGGTTGTTGAGCAGCGCGGTGCGTGGCCGGTAGTGGACGAATTTTGAGCGCTTGTCGAAGAAGGCTGTGTCGTACTCGTCGGCTTCGATGACGAAGAAGGGCGAGTTGGTCAGGCGCGCGGAGACGCCGAAGTCCTGCGGCACCCCGCCCACCAGGAAGCCGGGAGACAGCCCGGCGTACTCGAGGATCCACGCCAGCATGGAGGTGGTGGTGGTCTTGCCGTGGGTGCCCGCCACCGCCACCGTCCACTTGCCGCGCAGCACGTTCTCGGCCAGCCATTGAGGGCCCGACACGTAGGGCAGCCCGCGGTCGAGGATGGCCTCCATGAGCGGGTTGCCGCGGGAGACCACGTTGCCGATCACGAACAGATCGGGCTCGACGGCCAGTTGCGCGGGGCCCCAGCCCTCGGTGAGCGTGATGCCCTGGGCCTCGAGCTGCGTGCTCATGGGGGGGTACACGTTGGCGTCGCAGCCCGTGACGGTGTGGCCGGCCTGCCGGGCGATGACGGCGATGCCGCCCATGAAGGTGCCGCAGATGCCGAGGATGTGCAGGTGCATGGGGTTTCGTAGCAGGAGGGTGTCAGAGCAGGCGCGAGAGGTCGCCAGCGCTGGTGCCGAGCAGCGGACTGCGCAGGCCCCGGCCCAGGGCCAGCACCTTGAAGAGCTCGCCCATCTCGGCGGGGCTCAGCAGCCGCTGCGCCTGGGCGGCAAGGGGCAGGTAGCCGGCGGCGCGGGCGGGATCGGCGGCCTCCAGCAGCCCGGTGATGCCGCAATTCACCAGGAAACGCGCCTGCGTGGTGTAGCCCAGCAACTCGGCGCCGGCATCCACGGCGGCTTCAGCCATGGCCGTGAAGTCCACATGGGCGGTGATGTCGTTCAGGCCGGGGAGGTGGAAGGGGTCGGAATGCGCCCGTTGGCGGCGATGGCACATGAGCGTACCCGCGGAGCGTTGGGGGTGATAGTACTCGGCACGACCGAAACCGTAGTCCACGAACAACAGCAACCCCCGGGCAAGCCGGGCCGCGAGTGAAGCCACCAGCGCGCGCGCGCGCAACCCCATCTCGCTCACATAGGGCGCGGGCGGCAGCGGATCCAGCGCCGCCACGGCGGCACGCAGAGGGTCGGAGGCCAAGGGCCGGTCATCCCAGGCGAAGTCCCCGCCCGCCAGGGTGACGCCGCGCTCTCGCGGGCCCTCCTCGAGCCACGCCACCAGATGCACAGGCACGGCATCGAGCACTTCGTTGGCCAGCACCACGCCGGTGATGGCGTCCGGCAGGCGGTCGAGCCATTGGACGCGGTCCATGAGGTGGGGCACATGCTCGAGCAGGGTGGCACGCTGGCGGGCTCGCAGGTGCGCTGAGAGCTCGAGCAGCAGGTAGCGGCGCGGCAGGATGCCGTCCGCCTCGAGGGCCAGCAGCAGATCGGCCGCGAGCCGCCCGGTGCCCGGCCCCAGTTCCAGCACCTCGCCCGGCAGGCCGGCCAGCACCTGCCCCACCTGGCGCGCCAGGCAGCGGCCGAAGAGCGGCGAAATTTCGGGCGCGGTGAAGAAATCGCCCGCGCTGCCGAATTTCGCAGCCCCGCTGGCGTAGTAGCCCAAGCCGGGCTCATAGAGCGCCATGTCCATGTAGCGATCGAAGCCCATCCAGCCGCCAGCCTCGGCCACGGCCGCGCGGATGCGCTGCGTGAGCGCCCGGCTACGGGCAAGCTCGGCGTCGGGAATCGGGGCGTCGTGGGGTTTCAAGGGGCAGCCGGGTACAATGCAGCCCCTTTGCGCGGGGCGCTGGCCTGAGTGTGTCTGGCCGAAGGCCCGTATTTGACACCGAGGGCGGCGAACGATGCAAAACCGGGTGGTGCTGATCACGGGAGGAGCGCGGCGCGTGGGCGCGGCCATCTGCCGGCGCCTGCACGCCGAGGGCGCGTCGCTCATGATTCACTACCGGCGCTCCATGGCCGAGGCGCGCGCGTTGCAGGCGGAACTCAATGCCATCCGCGCAGACTCGGTGGCCCTCGCCCAGGCCGACCTTCTCAACATGGCGCACCTGCCAGCGCTGGTGAACGACACCGTGCAGCGCTTCGAACGCCTGGACGTGCTGGTGAACAACGCCTCCAGCTTCCACGCCACGCCGGTGGGCGAAATCGACGAGTCGGACTGGGACGATCTGGTGGGCACCAACCTCAAGACGCCACTGTTCCTGTCCCAGGCGGCGGCACCGCACCTGCGCCGGGCGGAAGGCTGCATCGTCAACATCGTGGATATCCACGTGGAGCGCCCGCTCAAGAACTACCTGGTATATAACGCCGCCAAGGGGGGGCTGGTGGCCCTTACCCGTTCCCTCGCCAGGGAACTGGGACCCGAGATCCGCGTCAATGGCGTGGCGCCAGGCCCCATCCTGTGGCCCGAGGACGAGACCTGGTCCGACGAGCTGGCGCGCCAGCGCATCGTCAACACCACATTGCTCAAACGCACCGGCGAGCCCGACGACATCGCCCGCGCCGTGCGCTTCCTGGTGTGCGATGCGCCCTACGTCACCGGGCAGATCCTCAACGTGGACGGCGGTCGCTCCGTCCACCTCTGAACCGCAGCAGCCGGAACCGTACCCCATGAGCGCCCTTTCCGACCCCCGACGGCGAGCCCACGAGAACAACAAGCTGGTGAAGCGCCTGCGCCGCCAGGTGGGCGAGGCCATTGCCGACTACAACATGATCGGCCCGGGCGACCGGGTGATGGTGTGCCTCTCCGGGGGCAAGGACAGCTACGGGCTGCTCGACATCCTGCTGGCGATGCGCGACTCGGCCCCGCTGCACTTCGATATCGTGGCCGTCAACCTCGACCAGCGCCACCCGGGCTACCCGGAGCACGTGCTGCCCGATTACCTGCGCTCGCTGGGCGTGGAGCACCGCATCGAGGTGCAGGACACCTACGGCGTGGTCAAGCGGTTGATCCCCGAGGGCCGCACCATGTGCTCGCTGTGCTCGCGGCTGCGCCGCGGCGTGCTCTACCGCGTGGCCTCGGAGATCGGCGCCACGCGCATCGCCCTGGGACACCACCGCGACGACATGCTGGTGACGCTGCTGCTCAACATGTTCTTCGGCTCGAAGCTGAAGGGCATGCCGCCCAAGCTCGTGTCCGACGACGGGCGCCACGTGGTGGTCCGGCCGCTCGCCTACGTGCGCGAGTCCGATCTGGTGGCCTATGCCGAGCTGCGGCAGTTCCCTATCATTCCCTGCGACCTGTGCGGCTCCCAGGACAACCTTCAGCGCGCCCAGGTCAAGGCCATGATCCACGACTGGGAGCGCAAGTACCCGGGGCGGCTGGACAACATGCTGCGCGCGCTGCAGAACGTGGTGCCCTCCCACCTGGCCGACCACGCGCTGCATGACTTCCGCAACCTGCGCGCCACCGGCTCGCCCGTGGCCGACGGCGACATTGCCTTCGACCACGAGCCGGTGGGCGAACCCCGGGTCATCCCCATCCGCGCTGCGAGAGAAGCATGAGCATCGCCGAGTTCTCGCCGTGGCCGGCGCTGGCCGGGGGCGCGCTCATCGGGCTGGCGGCGGCGCTCACCTGGTGGGGGCTGGGCCGCATTGCCGGCGTGTCCAACATCCTCGGCCAGCTGCTGGTGTTCCAGCGGGGTCACTGGGGCTGGCGGCTGGCCTTCGTGGCCGGCCTGCTGGGGACGGGAGCAGTGGCGAAGGCGCTGCTGGGCGACGCACTGCCCTTCCAGCTGGAGGGTGGCGCGGGCCGGATGATCCTCGCCGGGCTTCTGGTGGGTGTGGGCACCCAGCTCGGGTCGGGTTGCACCAGCGGCCATGGCGTCTGCGGAATCGCACGGCTCAGTCCGCGCTCGTTGGTGGCCACCCTGTGCTTCATGGCTTCGGGCATGGCGGCGGTGTTGGCCCTTTCGAGGATGGTCTGACCATGGCGAGGATCCTGTTTGCTTTCGGCGCAGGGGTGGTGTTCGCCATCGGCCTGCTGGTGGCGCAAATGACCAACCCCGCCAAGGTGACCGGCTTCCTGGACATCACGGGCCGGTGGGACCCAACCCTCGCCTTCGTCATGGGCGGCGCGCTGGTGGTGTTCGGTGCCAGCTGGTACCTGAGCCGCAGGCCGAGCGCCCGGCCGGTTCTCGAAGCAGCCTTCCAGCCGCCCAATGCACAAGTCATCGACTGGCGGCTGGTGGCGGGGAGCCTGGTGTTCGGGGTGGGCTGGGGTCTGGGCGGGTTCTGTCCCGGGCCGGCGCTGGTGAGTGCCGGCTTCGGCGATGCGCGCGTCTGGATCTTCGTGGGATCGATGCTGGCGGGCATGGTGGGGTTCAACGTGGCCACGGGTCGCAAGGGCTGACGAGCCAGGCTGCATCCGTTCATTCCGGGTTTCGCCGCCTCCACCACAGGGGAGGCGGCGAAACCCGAAAGTGTTTCTGGTAGCGCCCTCGCGGGCGAGGTTGGTAACGGCGGCGAAAGAACCTCACCCCGTGAACCCTGGCCTCGCAGCCAGATGGCCTCGCGGTACACCACGCCGTGTCTACCGGGTGGTTTCGGGCGCGTGCTCCGCCATGGCCCAATCCCGGGCGGCCATCCAGTTTTCGACAATACGTCCCATGCGAGCGATCATCAGCATGTTGAAAAGATGCATCAGACCAAGCACCAGCATGGTCACCCCGACCCGGGAGACCACGTCGACCACGACATTGGCGCCGGTCTGCCACCACATGTCGAGCCGCAGACAGACCACGCCAAGGTTGACGAGGTAGAAGCCGATCACCAGCAACCGGTTTGTGGAGCGGGCGAGTTCCTGATCCTGGCCGAAGCATCGGATGAGGAACATCTCCCCGCTCCGGGCCAGGCTGCGCGCAACCCAGATGGTCAGGGCGATTGAAACGGCGAGGTAGGCGGCATACGAGAGGTTTAGAACAAGCATGTCGGACGTCGGATTCATGGCAGTGCTCCGGTTGGAAACTGCGCTGAAGAATGGCGATCCGGCTCATCTCGATCTTCCGATCTTACGATTTCGGAGCAGGAAGTCCCCGCCGGACAGGGCTCAGCCCTCCTTGATGACCGCCAAGCGCTCGAGTTCGCGTCGCCGGTACTCTCCGGGGACGACGCCCACCTCGTCGCGGAAGGCCACGTAAAAGGTTGATTGGGAACCGAAACCCACCGACAAGCCAACAGACAACACGGATGCCCTGGGTTCCTCGACCAGCATCCGGCGTGCCGCGCAAACCCTGTGCTGGCGCACGAACCTCGAAAAGCCCACACCGTAGTGTGTGTTGATCAGTTCGGAGAGCTGGTGCGGACTGAGGCCGACGAGTTCCGCAGTCCGGGCCAGGTTCAAGGATTCGTCGCGGTACACATGCTCCTCCTCGAAAAGCGCCCGCAGCCGTCCGGTCACACTGGAGACATCAACCTTGTCGAGAAATGACCGGGCGTAACTGGCCTCGACAGCCTCACGGGTCTTGGTAACGATATCGGGCACCGCCCAGAGGAGCCACGTCACCAATGCAAACCCCAGCGCAATCTGGGTCGAGTAGATGAGCGCGTATTGCTCCCACCCGATGCCCATGGGCGCCGACAAACCGGTGCCCGCCCCGATCACACCCATCAGTGCAAAAAGCGCCAGCACGGGCAGCTCGATGCGAAACCATCGCCGAATCGCGCGCATGCGATAGAGCAGGGCGGCCAGATGCACCGCGAGTCCCGTGCCCATCGCGAGAGACACCGGAATCGCCAGATTTGGCGGGGTAAGCGAGCCAGCCACGAGCACCGCGGCAAACATGGGGACGACCGACCGCGTGACGTCGGGATCCGGCCGCAGGAGGCCGCGCAGCAGCACGTAAAAGGCGAAGCTCTGGATGAAGAGTACGGCGCCGTAAAGGCGGGGTGGGTATGCGCCGGGATCCAGCTGGGCTATGTGCACGTTCTGCCAGGCGGTGCAGGCAAGGCCCGCCAGCATGACGAACCCGGCGATCTTGGAGATCGGGGACAGGTCGAGGCCTCGCCAGGCGGTCGCCAGGCCGAGCGCGAGCAGCGCGGCGATGCCAACCGAGAACCCCCCCAGCGCAACCAGCAGTTCCTGCATTTCAGCGTCTCAGTGGTGAAGCCGTTTCGGACTCATCCGGCACCCGCCGCACTCGTCCCCCATTGCTCAAGGCAGTGATGGTCGAAGGGTCTCCAGGGCGAATTGATCATCGCGAAGCCTTCGATCCTAGATTTTCGACGGCACCTGGAGCGGGCCACCAGCCAATCGGGTTGCATGACCCTAGCCTGAATCTGCACCGGTAACCACCTCAACGCCGCGATGCTGGCCGACCCGGCGGTCAAGAACCGCGGCCCGCCCGCTCGACCGCGCGTGCCGCGCTGGAAACTCCAGACTGTGATCATTACACGACAGGCACTTGCGGAGCCTTGTGTCGAACTTGCGTGCTTTGGACGCAACGTGGTGAGCCGATGATCCGAAAGCCAGCTTGTCAAAATAATTTTGATAAGGCAAAGTCTGCCCTCTGTCTCAGCACCTGACCCCATGAACTGCGCCGAACGTCTTGTTAGCCATTTCGGATCCCAGGCCGAAGTCGCCCGTGCCCTGAAGCTCGACCGGGCGGTGGTGAGCAACTGGGTGAAGTCCGGCTACATTCCAGCGCGCTGGGCGGTGGAGGTGGAGGCGGTCACGGAGGGGGCGATCACCGCCCTCGAGGTTCTCAACGAAGCCACCCTGCGCCGCCCCGTGCGCGTGAAGTCGCGCGGGGAGGACGACAACAAACTGGCCTTTGCCACACCTGGGAGTGATGCCATGAATGCCTTCCTGCCCACCAAGCGCATCCAGTCTTTCCACCCGCCGCAGCGCACCCTCATGGGCCCCGGCCCCACCGAGATCCATCCTCGCGTGCTCACCACCATGAGCCAGCCGGCCATCGGCTACCTCGATCCCGTCTTCGTGGACATGATGGAGGAGCTCAAGTCGCTGCTGCGCTACGTCTACCAGACCAAGAACCCGCTCACTTTCCCGGTGTCGGGTCCCGGCTCCGTAGGCATGGAGTACTGCTTTGTGAACATGGTGGCGCCGGGCGACAAGGTGATCGTCATGCGCAACGGCGTGTTCGGCGGCCGGCAGCTCGAGAACGTCGAGCGCTGCGGCGGCGTGGCGGTGGTGATTGACCACGAGTGGGGCATGCCGTGCGATCCCCAGCGCCTGGAAGACGCCCTCAAGGCCAATCCCGACACCAAGATTGTGTCCTTCGTGCACGCCGAGACCTCCACGGGCTGCCTGTCCGACGCGAAGTCACTGGTGGAAGTGGCCCACAAGTACGGCGCCCTGACCATCGTGGACGCAGTCACTTCCCTGGGCGGCTGCCCGGTGCTGGTGGATGAATGGGGCGTGGATGCCATCTACTCCGCGAGCCAGAAGTGCCTGTCGTGCACGCCTGGGCTTTCGCCTGTCTCCTTTTCCGATCGCGTGGTGGAACGGGTCAGGCAACGCAAGGACAAGGTGCACTCCTGGTTCATGGACATGAACCTGCTCTCCAGCTACTGGGGCAACACCAACCGCACCTATCACCACACGGCGCCCACCAATTCGCTGTTCGCGCTGCACGAGGCGCTGCTGCTGATCCGCGAGGAGACGCTGCAGGACTGCTGGGCGCGGCACCGCCGCCACCACGTGGCGCTCAAGGCGGGCCTGGAAGCCATGGGCCTTAAGTTCCTCGTGGCCGAGGAATGCCAGATTCCGCAGATGAACGCCGTGCGCGTGCCCGAGGGCGTGGACGAAGCCGAGGTGCGCAAGCGTCTGCTCAACGAGTTCAACCTCGAGATCGGCGCTGGCCTCGGCCCCCTGGCCGGCAAGATCTGGCGCTTCGGCATCATGGGTTACTCGTGCCGGCCCGACAACGTCATGCTGTGCCTGTCGGCGCTGGGTTCGGTGCTGCAGGACATGGGCTACCCGGTGCATGTGGGCGAGGCGGAGGGTGCCGCCCACGGCGCCTACGCCGCCATGCACGCCCACGCCGCGCAGCAGAAGAAGCGAGTCGCCTGAGTCGCTACCCCCACGGGCGCGGAGGCGGCCAGCCTCCGCTCGGCGACGGACGCCACCCTAGAACGGGTTTTCCCGTTGTGCCGCCATGCCGGCGGTAAGCTGGTCGAACAGTTCGTGCAGCGTCCGCCGCTGGGCGCTGATGGAGGCGAATAGCGACTTTTCGCGGCAGGCACCGTCTCCTGCCGCCACCACGCCCACCTGCCGCAGGACTGTGCCGCTGGCCACGAACACGGCGCCGCCCGAATCGCCTGGGCAGGCGTTCACGCGCTGCCCGCCGGAAATGCCGGCGTCCAGCCAGATGGCCGTGGAGTTCGCGCGGTCGTCCAGCCGCCAATCGGGCACTTGTGCAAAGCGCAGCCGGCCCTGGGTGCCATCGTCCGGGCGGCCCGTCTTGCCGTAGCCCGCCATCAGCAAACGCACACCGGGCTGGTTGCGTCCCAGCGCACCGAGGGCCACCGGCGTGTGAGTGTCGGGCGCGGCGCGGTGAAGCAACAGCAGCGCCAAGTCCACCCCGGCGATGTCGTCGTCGCCCAATCGGCGGTACGCACGGGCGGCCTGCTCGGCCTGACGCGGCGATCCACGCTTGCGCCACAGTTTCTCGAAGCCTGGATGCACCTGCAACGCCGCCACCTCACGGGTGGCGGAACGCCCTCCCGCCAGCGCCCGGTTCAATTCGGCGCCAAAGGCCACCACCACGCGCGCTTGCGGCTCGATCAGGCCAGCCACACAGTGTGCCGCCGTGAGCACCACTTCCGGATGCACCAGAGTCCCTGAGCAAATGCCACCTCCGCCATCGGCCGTGCGGTACTGGAAGGCAACCAGATGCGATGCCACTGTACGGGCCAATGGCGCGTCGGGTCTGCCCTCGGCCATGGCCTCCGACACCAGCACCCCGCCCGACAGGGCCCACGCCGGCGCGCCGGCGAGCGCACCTTGCAGCAGCAGCGCCCGCGCCAGCCATTGCAGCCACGGGACTGGCCGGGTGGCAATAGCATCAATGCGGCGGTCAGCCACCGCAGCACCCTATCGCGGCAACGGTTTCAGCCGCCGGGTGGCGTTGAGGAACCGGTCTGCATTTTGCCGGGCGTCCGGCAACGCATCGAAGCCAGGCCCCATGGCAACGGCCAGGCGGTCGAGGCGCTCGCCAGGGTTGGGATGGGTCTTGAACAACAGCGCCAGGTACGGGTCGTCGGCCTTGATCCTGGCGAGCGTCTGCAGGGCTTCCGGGAGGCCGAAGGGGTCGTAACCGGCGCGGGCGGCCAGCACCACGCCCATGCGGTCCGCCTCGAACTCGTCGCTCTTGTCCAGCCCGCGTGCATAGAGCTCCTGGGTTGGGCCCACGAGGGCGCTCACCAACTCGCGACTAGCGGTCCCGGCGGCGCCCGCCGCGGCCGTGGCGCCGAGCAGGTTCATGGCGGCGCTCTTGCGCAGCGCCTGCAAGTGATGGCGGCGCGTGACGTGGGCGATCTCGTGGCCCAGCACCCCGGCCAGTTCCGCCTCGCTATTGAGGGCATTGATCATCCCTCGGGTGACGATCACCACGCCACCCGGCGCGGCGAAGGCGTTGACGTGATCGCTGTCGTTCACCCCGAAGCGCCATGGCAGATCGGGTCGCTCCGACTGGCTCGCCACCCAGGTGCCCACGGCGTTCACGTAGCGCTGCAACTCCCCGTCGTCCACCAGGGGGCGCGCACCCAGCAGCGTCTCGGCCACCCCGCGGCCCATGGCCACCTCCTCGGGCTCGCTCACGCCGCCCGCGAGCTGCGTGACGCTCTTCACCAGTCCGTCCACACCGCCCACTCCGCGCATGAAGGCCTCTTGCTGCTGGGTGGCACACCCAGCCGCCAGCAGCGCCAAGCCGGCCGCGAACCACCACCCCGCGGCGAGGCGTGCGGGCCTCATTTCGCTCCCTTCACGGGTTTGCCGGCGGCGTCCACGTAGGGCACCGCTCGCGACGACAGGCGGCCGGCGGCCGCAAACTGCACCCCGGCGGCGGCTGGCATAGCGAAGCCGTCCATTTTTTGCAGCTGCTCGGGGCTGGGCTTGGCGGCCTTCAGGTCTTCTTCTGAGAACCCGCGCACCCCGGTGGTGGTGGTGGGCATGCCGCCGGGGCGCCTGCCAAAGCCAATGGCGGACAGGAAGCTGGTGTCGTTTTTCCTGCTGTCCACGTTGCCGAGGCGCACGTTGAGCATGCGCACCCAACCCTCGAACGCCGGGCTTTTCACCAGCATCCAGCCGCCCTGGCGCTGGGTCACGGTGACAAGCGTGCGCTCGGGCAGCTTGCCCACGGGCACGGCGTCGAGGAAGGGTTTGGCGCGCACCTCGGTCTCGCGCAGCGTGAAGCCGGTTTCGGGTGGTACACCGGATGCCTGGGCCGCTGCCGGGCCGACTGGCAACAGCCACGCCAGGAACAGCAGGAACCCAGGGAATCGGGGAGGTTTCATGGGCTTTCTCCTCGCGGGGGCGAGTCCGCGCGGCGCGGCTCAAACAAACGAACTTGCCGGGAGCGGCCTTTCACCGCAAAGCTGCCGTGATCCTCGAAGGCAAAGGCGGCTCCACAGCGCTGGACGGTTTCCTCGGACACCAGGATCCTGGCCACCCCCTTGGTGAGGCCCTCGATGCGGCTCGCCAGATTCACGGTGTCACCGATGGCGGTGTACTCGCGCCGTTGCGGCGAGCCGATTAGGCCCACCACCACAGTTCCGGAGTGCACGCCGATGCCGGCGTCGAAATCCTGCTCGCAGGCCCCGATCTCGCGCCGGAAGGCGGCCAGTTCATCGGCCAGCTCCAGCGCAGCAGCCACGGCATGGCGGGCGTGGTCGGGGTCGTCGGTGGGGGCACCCCAGAAGGCCATCATGGCATCACCGATGAATTTGTCGAGCGTGCCTCCGTGGCGAAAGATCACCGCCACCTGCCGCGAGAAGTAGCGGTTGAGCAACTCAACCACTTCCTGCGGGCTGCGCGACTCCGACAGGGCGGTGAAGCCGCGGATGTCGGAAAACAGCACCGTCAACTCGCGGCTCTCGCCCTGGCGCGCCAGCCCGCCCCGGGCCACCAGCTCGCGCACCACCACCGGGTTGACGAAGCGCGAGAACTCGCGCACCGCCGCCTCGCGCGAGCGCCGCTCTTCTCGGTAGCCGTGCAGCGCGCCCCCCAGGAACAACGCCCAGGCGAACGCCAGAGGCGTCATCACTGGCAACCACAGGCCCATGCCAGCGCCAAACCAGCTGCCGGCTAATAGCAGGGCGCTTGCCACGGCAAGCCCCGCACCGATGCGCAGCGTATTCACGCCCACCAGCTGCGCGGCGCCAAGCAACCCCAGGAGCGCGAATACCGCCACCGCCTCCGCCCAGGGGGGCGCGGCACGCAGCCAGGCGCGATTCTTCAGATCGTCGATGGCTGCCGCGAGGATCTCCACACCAGGTTGGCGGATGCTCACCGGGGTCATGCGCAGGTCGAACAGCCCGGTGGCGGTGGCACCGATGACCACCACCTTGTCACGAAACTCGTCGGGCGGGCGTTTCTTGCGCTCGCTGTTGAAATCCACGTACAGCTCACCGTAAGAAACCACCGGGTGGGCGGATTCCGCGCCCCGCCACGACAGGCGGATGTGGTCGCGATCTGGCAGGGGCCAACCCTGCTCGGCGGCGAGTCGCGCCGGCAGCGAGGGAATACGCCAGCCGTGGGCGCGCTCCCAGAGAAGATAGCGGCGGCCCACCCCATCGCGATCCTGGGTGAAATTGATCAGACCCAGGCGCCAGTTGTCGGGGTGGAGCGCCAAGGGCAGCAGCACGTCGATCTTGGCAACCGGGTCGGATCGCGTGCCTCGCACCGCGCCCAGGGCGGGGGCCAGGTCGACGATGGGCCGGCCGAAGGGATCGCCCACGGGATCGTGGCGCGCCGTACCGAAGTACACGTTGTCCTGGCGCGCCAGCACGCGATTGAAGGCCTGGTCGGAATCGGGCCGGAACACATCGGGCTCGCCGAACATCACGTCGAAGACGATCGCTCTGGGCTTCTGGGCCGCGATGCCCTCCACCAGTTCGCCGTGCACCGCGCGCGGCCAGGGCCAGCTGCCGGCAAACTCCGCCATCCCGGTCACCGAGACTTCGTCAATGGCAACAATGACGATGTCCGGATCTCCCGTGCGCGCCCGCGACTGAACCCGCAGAAAAGCATCCGCCACGCGGTTTGAGAACGCCTCGGTGGCGTGCAGCCAGAACAAATCGCTGGCTGCGGCCGCAACAGCCAGCGCGGCAAGCAGGAGGACAAAGCGGGCGCGGGTCGAAACCACGCTGGTCAGTCTACAGCCCCAGCCGCTGCCAGACGGTAGTGACGGCGCCCGCCTGGTTCAGGGTGTAGAAGTGCAGCCCGGGGGCGCCGTTGCGCAGCAGGTCGTCGCACAACCGGGTGACCACGTCCAGGCCGAAGGAGCGGATCGAGGCGGTGTCATCGCCGAAGGCTTCAAGCCTGCGGCGGATCCAGCGCGGAATCTCGGCGCCACAGGCATCCGAGAAGCGGGCCAGCTGGGTGAAGCGGGTGATTGGCATGATGCCCGGCACGATGGGCACCGCCACGCCGCGCGCCTCGCACTGCTCGCGGAAAAAATAGTAGGCATCCGTGTTGTAGAAGTACTGCGTGATCGCGGAACTCGCGCCGACCTGAACCTTGCGGGCAAAGTGGGCGAGGTCCTCGTCGGGTGAGCGGGCCTGGGGGTGGTATTCGGGGTAGGCAGCCACCTCCACGTGGAAGTGGTCGCCACAGTGCGCGCGGATGAAGCCGACCAGGTCCTCCGCGTGGCGGAATTCACCCATCTCCACCATGCCCGAAGGCAGGTCACCGCGCAGCGCCACGATGCGGCGGATGCCCGCATCGCGGTAGCGGTCCAACAGCTCGGCCACGCTGGCGCGGGTGGCGCCCACGCAAGACAAGTGCGGCGCCACGGCCAGGCCCTGGGACTGCAGGTCGAGCACCACGCCCAGGGTGCGCTCGCGGGTGGAGCCGCCAGCGCCGAAGGTTACGGAAAAGAACTCGGGGCGCAGCTGAGCGAGCTGGCTCACCGTCACGCGCAGCTTTTCCAGTCCCTCGGGAGTCTGGGGCGGGAACAGCTCGAAGGAGAAGGTGCGCGTGTTCATGGGCATCGACAGGAGACACCTCGAACGGCGCGCGCGCAATACGCGCGCCGTGTGCAGCATAGACCACTGGCCCTGTTTGCGGGGATCAGGCGCACGTGGCCACCCGCCCCCGGGAAGCAGGGATCAGTAGCGATAGTGGGCAGGCTTGTAGGGCCCCTCGGGCTCGACGCCGATGTAGCGCGCCTGGGCGTCGGTGAGTGCGGTGAGCTGGGCGTTGAGCTTCCTGAGCTGCAGCCGCGCCACCTTCTCGTCCAGGTGCTTGGGCAGCGTGTACACGCCCACCGGGTACTTCTCGGTGTTGGTGAACAGCTCGATCTGGGCGATGGTCTGGTTGGCGAAGGAGGAACTCATCACGTAGCTCGGGTGGCCGGTGCCGCACCCGAGGTTCACCAGCCGCCCCTTGGCCAGCATGATGATGCGCTTGCCATCGGGGAAGATGACGTGGTCCACCTGGGGCTTGATCTCCTCCCACTGGTACTTGCCCAGGGAGGCCACGTCGATCTCGTTGTCGAAGTGGCCGATGTTGCAGACGATGGCCTGGTCCTTCATCTTCGCCATGTGCTCGTGGGTGATCACGTGGAAGTTGCCGGTGGCGGTGACGAAGATGTCGGCCTTGTCGGCAGCGTAATCCATGGTCACCACGCGGTAGCCTTCCATGGCCGCCTGCAGGGCGCAGATGGGGTCGATCTCGGTCACCCACACCTGGGCCGACAGGGCCCGCAGCGCCTGGGCCGAGCCCTTGCCCACGTCGCCGTAGCCCGCCACCACGGCAATCTTGCCGGCGATCATCACGTCGGTAGCACGCTTGATGCCGTCCACCAGCGACTCACGGCACCCGTAGAGGTTGTCGAACTTGGACTTGGTGACCGAATCGTTCACGTTGATGGCGGGGAACTTGAGCATCCCGTCCTTGGCCATCTGGTAGAGGCGGTGCACGCCAGTGGTGGTCTCCTCGGTCACGCCCCTGATCTTCGCCAGGCGGGTGGAATACCACTTGGGGTCGCGGGCGAGCTTGGCCTTGATGGAGGCGAACAGGAAGGTCTCCTCCTCGCTGCCGGGATGGTTAAGCAGCGTGGCGTCGCTCTCGGCGCGGGTGCCCAGGTGCAGCAGCAGGGTGGCATCGCCGCCGTCGTCGAGGATCATGTTGCTGTAGCCGCCGTCGGACCACTCGAAGATGCGGTGGGTGTAGTCCCAGTAATCGGCCAGGGACTCGCCCTTCCAGGCGAACACCGGTGTGCCGGCGGCAGCGATGGCCGCGGCGGCGTGGTCCTGGGTAGAGAAGATGTTGCACGAGGCCCAGCGCACCTCGGCGCCGAGCGCCTGCAGCGTTTCGATGAGAACTGCGGTCTGGATGGTCATGTGCAGCGAGCCGGTGATGCGCGCACCGCGCAGGGGCTGCTGGCTGGCGTACTCCTCGCGGATCGCCATCAGGCCTGGCATCTCGGTCTCGGCGATGCGGATTTCCTTGCGGCCCCAGTCGGCAAGAGAAATGTCGGCAACCACGTGGTCGGCGACGGGCTTCAATTGGGTTACGGCGGACATGGTCACTCCTTGGTCAGGGGACCGGCCGGGGGAACGAAGCGAAACGGAGTTGCACCACGCTCGTCACCCGTGAGCCAGTCACGAGTCAACGAGCGCCGTTCAAGAAAAAGGCCTGAGCCTGGCGGACGAAGTATCCGTTGCAGCGCTCCTCAGGACAATTCCGAATATAGCGAAACCCGTGCCCGAAGTCATCGGGCCACCAAAAAATTTGCGGCGGCGCACAAAGCCTCGTATCCTCACATCTCTGCGCCGAAAAAGAGTCATCGGCGCTTCGTCCATCTCCCCTGACCTTTCTGCCCGGCTACGGCCCTGGGTTCCTCCGGTTGGCGGCGATGCCGTCGCCCAAATGAGCGACCCACCCCGCGTGCCCCCCCGGGTCACGCCGACGTACCGGAGTTCCATTGAACGAGTCTTCTCCTGCCGCCATTGGCGGTGCGCAACCCTCATTGTCTGCCGAAACCACCGGCGACACCTTCCAGGCTCTCGGACTGCACGACGCCCTGCCCCGCGCGGTGGCAGCGGCGGGCTACACCAAGCCCACCCCCGTCCAGGCCGCCACCATCCCTGCTGCTCTTGCTGGCGGCGACCTCATGGTTGCCTCCGCCACGGGTAGCGGCAAGACCGCGGCCTTTGTTCTTCCGGCCTTGAACCGTCTGCTCACCCGCCCCGTCAAGCCCATGCCGGGCGGCGGGCCGCGCATCCTGGTGCTTTGCCCCACCCGAGAATTGGCCCTGCAGGTAGCCCGTGCGGCGGAGAACTACGGCCGGACCTGCGCCTGCGTACGCCTCGCCACCGTGGTGGGCGGAGTTCCCTACCCGGCCCAGCTGCGGGCCGTGCGCGCGCCGCTCGACATGCTGGTGGCCACGCCCGGCCGATTGCTGGACCTGTTGCGCGGCGGCCGGATCTCCCTCAGCCGCGTGGAGATGCTGGTCCTTGACGAGGCCGACCGCATGCTGGACATGGGCTTCATCGAAGATATCGAAGCCATCGCTGCGGCCACCCCCTTCGCGCGTCAGACACTGCTGTTCTCCGCCACACTGGGCGGAGATGTGGCACGCCTGGCAGGCAACCTCCTGCGCGAGCCGCGCCGCCTCGAAATCGCCTCGCATCAGAAACGCCATGCCGATATCGAGCAGCGCCTGCACTGGGCCGACAACCGCGGCCACAAAGACAAGATGCTCTACTTCCTGTTGCGCGATGTCGCCATCGACCAGGCCATCGTGTTCACCGCGACGCAAATCGACGCCGAACGGCTGGCGCTGCGCCTGGCAGAAGAGGGCCATGCGGTGGCCGCGCTGCACGGCGGCATGCCCCAGTCGCAACGCAACCGCACGCTCAACGGCCTGCGGCGGGGCCAGTTGCGCGTGCTGGTGGCCACCGATGTGGCGGCGCGCGGCATCGACGTGCCGACCATCACCCACGTCTTCAATTATGGCCTGCCGCTCACCGCCGAGGAGTACGTGCACCGCATCGGCCGCACTGGCCGCGCGGGCCGGAGCGGCCTCGCCGTTACCTTCGCGGAACCCGACGACGTGCGGAAAATCCGCGCCATCGAACGCTTCACCACGCAACGCCTGCCGGTGGCGGTGATCGAGGGCATGGAAGGGCGTTTCAAGCCCGAAGCGCAGGCACCCCGCGGCGCGCGACCTGCCGGAGCGCGCCGTGGCGGCCGTCCCGGCGACGCCCGCACGCACCGGCACGAGCAACCGCCCCGCGCGCGCCGGGCCTGAAGCGGCGCCGCCAATACCCTTCCTCCCGGTGCAGGGTGGCGGGCATTGGTGTCAGTGAGTGGACGGGGGCGCGAGTGGTCGGCCTAGGTGCCCGCGGCCGCGCGCAACGCGTCCACCTTGTCCAGCGCTTCCCAGGTGAACTCCGGCTCGTCGCGGCCGAAGTGGCCGTAGGCGGCGGTTTTCAGGTAGATGGGCCGCAACAGGTCGAGCATCTGCACGATGCCCTTGGGCCGCAGGTCGAATTCCTCTTGCACGATCTCGGCCAGGCGCTCGTCGCTGATCTTGCCGGTGCCGGAAGTGGTGACCATCACCGAAGTGGGCCGTGCAACGCCGATGGCATAGGAAACCTGCACCAGGCACTTGCTGGCCAGGCCCGCGCCAACGATGTTCTTGGCCACATAGCGCGCCGCGTAGGCCGCTGACCGATCCACCTTGGAGGGATCCTTTCCGGAAAAGGCGCCCCCGCCGTGGGGTGCAGCGCCGCCATAGGTGTCCACGATGATCTTGCGCCCTGTCAGTCCGCAGTCGCCCTGGGGGCCACCGATCACGAAGCGTCCGGTGGGGTTGATGAAGTAGTTGACATCGCCTTTCGTCAGATTCTTCGGCAGCACAGGCTTGACGATCTCCTCGATCACCGCCTCGCGAATCTGGGCGTGTCCCATCTCGGGGGCGTGCTGGGTGGAAAGCACCACGGTGTCGATGCTGTGAGGCTTGCCATCCACGTAGCGCACCGTCACCTGGGACTTGGCATCGGGGCGCAGCCACGGCAGGCGGCCGTCCCGGCGCAGTTCGCTCTGCCGCTCCACCAGACGGTGGGCAAGATAGATCGCCAGGGGCATCAGCTGCGGCGTCTCGTCGCAGGCGTAGCCGAACATCAGGCCCTGGTCGCCGGCGCCCTGATCCAGGTCCAGCCCCCTGCCCTCGTCCACACCCTGGGCGATGTCCTGGCTCTGCTTGTCGTAGGCCACCAGCACCGCGCAACCCCGGTAGTCGATGCCGTAGTCGGTGTTGTCGTAGCCGATGCGCTTGATGGTGTCGCGCGCCACCTGCTGGTAGTCCACCACCGCGCCGGTGGTGATCTCGCCCGCCATCACCACCAAACCGGTGTTCACGAGAGTCTCGGCGGCTACCCGGGAGTGCTTGTCCTGGGATAAAATCGCGTCCAGTACTGCATCGGAAATCTGGTCCGCAACCTTGTCCGGGTGCCCCTCGGAGACAGACTCAGAAGTGAAGAGATAGTCGCCCATGCCAGCGGCCCTGTCTTGGTCATTTAAAAGAGGCCAAGCAGAATAGCAGAACCACCCCGTACCTCGATAGGATAGGTCGCCAACCCGGCGATGCTGGAAGCCCTGCTGCGGTTGATTGCCCGCCTCCCCCTGCCGGTACTGCACCGGGCAGGGGCGCTTGCCGGCTGGCTCGTCTACCGGCTGGCTCCGCGCTATGCCGGCATGCTGACCGACAACGTGGCCGCCAGCGGCATCGCCGATGACCCGCGCGTCTTCGAGCGCATCTGCCGAGCCGCCGTCTGCGAGACAGGCAAGGGCCTCATGGAATTGCCGGCCGTGTGGTTTCGCCCCGCCCAGCAGGCCGCCAGCCTGGTCGTGGAGCAACAGGGCTGGGAACTGGTGGAGCGCGCCCAGTCCGAGCGGCGCGGCATCCTGTTCCTGACGCCGCACCTGGGCTGTTTCGAAGTCTCCGCCCTGTACGCGGCACTGCGCATGCCCATCACCGTGCTCTACCGCCCGCCCAAGCTGAAATGGCTCGAACCGCTCATGCGCGCCGGCCGCAGCCGGGGCTACGGCAAGCTCGCGCCCACCACCCTGGGAGGGGTGCGCCAATTGCTGCGGGCGCTGCGCGCCGGCGAGGCCGTGGGCCTGCTGCCCGATCAGGTGCCTGGCAATGGCGAAGGGCTGTGGGCCGAATTCTTCGGCCGCCAGGCCTACACCATGACCCTGGTGGGCAAGTTGCAACGGGCCACCGGCTGCGCCGTGATCCTGGCCTTCGCGCGCCGGCTGCCCGGCGGTCGTGGCTTCCGTCTCGAATTGCGCGCCGTGCCCGACGACCTCTCCGGCACGGCCGGGGCAAGAAGACTCAATGCCGCTCTCGAAGCCCTCATCCGGGGCTGCCCCGAGCAATACCTGTGGAGCTACAACCGCTTCAAGGTGCCCGCGGGCGCCGAGCCGCCCCCATGACCACTCTGGCGGTGCGCGCGCTGCTGTCCTTGATGTGGCTGCTGCACTTCCTGCCCGTGCGCCTGCTGGCGCCGCTGGGCGCCGGCGCGGGCATGCTGCTGTTCGCCCTGTCGGCCGAGCGAAGACACGTGGCGCGCACCAACCTTCGGCTGTGCTTTCCGGATCGCAGTGACCAGTGGCACGAGCGCGTACTGCGGGCCCATTTCCGCTGCTTCGGCCGCAGCCTGCTGGAGAGTTCCATCGCCTGGTTCGGTTCGCCAGCGCGCCTGCGCCAGGTGGTGCGGGTGGAAGGACTGGAGCACCTTCACAACGCCGCAGAGAAGGGCTTCATCGGCCTGGTGCCGCACTTCTGCCCGCTGGACCTCGAAGGCATCCGCATGACCCTCGAATTCCGCGGCATGGCCGTGTATGCCCACCAGAAGAACCGCTACTTCGACACCTTCCTGCAGCGCGTGCGCTCGCGATTCAACGGCACCCGCATGGTGGCCCGCCAGGAAGGCGTCAAGGCCATCATCCGCGGCATGCGCGCGGGCTACGCGCTGCAGCTTTCGCCTGACATGGACCTGGGCGCGCGCGACGCGCTGTTCGTGCCCTTCTTTGGCGTGCCCGCCGCCACCGTTACGGTACTTTCGCGCCTGGCGCGGCTCACCGGCGCGGCGGTGGTGCCGCTGGTGATCCGCCAGGAGCCAGACGGCTACCGCATCCGCGTACACCCGCCCTGGCGGGACTACCCGGGCAGCGACGTGGAGACCGACACGCGCCGCATGAACGCCTTCATCGAGCAATGCGTTCTGGAGGCACCCGAGCAGTATCTCTGGCTGCACAAGCGCTTCAAGACCCGCCCCGATGGCGAAGCGCGCTTCTACTGAAGCACTTCCCGGGCACAGCTGACTTGGCCGAAGACATCCTCATCGAACCGCTGCGCGAGCACGACATCGCGGCGCTGGTGGCGCTGGCGCGCGACACCTGGATGCATCACTACCCGAGCATCATCGGCATGGCGCAGATAGAATACATGCTCGCCCAGCGCTACCAGCCCGAGGCCATCCGCGCCCAGCTGGCGCAGCCCGATCTGTGGTGGGATGTGCTGCGGCTCAATGGCCAGCTCGCCGCCTTCGCCGCCTACGAAACCGGACCCGCAGCCACAGACATGAAGATCGACAAGCTATACGCGAGCCACGACCTGCGCGGCCGCGGCATGGGCAGCGCCTTGCTGCGCCACGTGGCGGCCAGAGCGCGCGCCCGCGGCTGCACGCGGCTGTGGCTGCAAGTCAATCGCCACAACGCCTCGGCCATTGCCATGTACCTGAGCAACGGCCTGCGCATCGAGCGCGAGGCGGTGGCGGACATCGGCGGTGGATTCGTGATGGACGACTACATCATGGGTATGAGCCTGGCTGGGCCTCGTGCGGGGGCCGCGTGAAACTGCGCTTCGCCAAGATGCAGGGGGCGGGCAACGACTTCGTGGTGGTGGATGCCACCCGTACCCCCTTCTTGCTCGACGCGGCTGCCGTGCGCCATTTGTGCGACCGCCGTTTCGGCGTGGGCTGCGACCAGGTGCTGGTGGTGGAGAGCCCGCGCACGCCGGGCACCGATTTCTTCTACCGCATTTTCAACGCCGACGGCGGCGAGGTGCAGCAGTGCGGCAACGGCGCGCGCTGCTTCGCGCGCTTCGTGAGCGAGCGTGGGCTCGCCCGGGGCCGCGAGATCCGCGTGGAAACGGCCGCTGGCGTGATCGTGCCGCGCCTTGAAGCCGACGGTCAGGTCACCGTGAACATGGGCGTGCCCGAGCTCGATCCGGCCCGCATCCCTTTCCTGGCGCCGGCCAGGGCGCTGAGCTACCCGCTGGACGTGGCCGGCACCGTGCGCGAGGTCGGCGCCCTCTCCATGGGCAACCCCCACGCGGTGCAGGTGGTGGCCAGCACCGAGGCCACGCCAGTGGCGCTCGAAGGCCCGGCCATCGAGTCGCACCCGCGTTTTCCCGAGCGCGTCAACGCGGGCTTCATGCAAGCGCTCGACCGCCACGCCATCCGGTTGCGCGTATACGAACGTGGCAGCGGCGAGACGCTCGCCTGCGGCACCGGCGCCTGTGCCGCCGTGGTGTGGGGCATCCTGCGCGGGCTTCTCGACAGCCCGGTGCGCGTGGATACCCGCGGCGGCAGCCTGTCCATCGCCTGGGCCGGCGAGGGCAGCCCGGTTTTCATGACCGGCCCTGCACAGACTGTGTTCGAAGGCGAAATCGAACTTCCCGACCCGGCTGGCCGACCCCGGCAAGCCGCCTGAAACCCCCGAGGCGCACGATGCAACCCGAATCCCGGCAAGTCCTGCAATACCTGCGCGAGCACCCCGAGTTCTTCGACACCCATGCCGAGGCGCTGGCCGAGATATTCGTGCCCCACCCGCACGGCGGGCGCGCCATCCCCATCGCCGAGCGACAGATGGTCACCCTGCGCGACAAAAACCGCGCGCTCGAGGACAAACTGCTCGAGCTGGTGCAATACGGCCAGGAGAACGACGCCATCATCGCCCGGCTGCACCGCCTGGCGCTTGCCGTGATGGACGCGCGCAGCCTCGACGCGCTGCTGTCAGCGTTGTACTTCAACCTGCGCGAAGACTTCGCAGTGCCCCACGTGGCGCTGCGGCTGTGGGCCGAGGGCGCCTCGCTGCGCCCCGAGTTCGGCCCGCCCAGCCCCGAGGCGCGCGTGTTCGCCGAGAGCCTAGCGGCCCCCTACATCAGCCGCAACGCCTTGTTCGAGAGCGCACAGTGGTTCGGCGAGGATGAATTGCCGTTGCACTCCTTCGCCTATGTGGGGTTGGGCGCGCAGCAGCCCTTCGGCATGCTCGTTCTGGCCTCGGAGGACGAGGGCCGCTTCTACCCCGAGATGGGTACGGTGCACCTGCAGCGGCTGGGCGAGCTGGCAAGCGCGGCACTGGCGCGCTGGCTGCGCCCCTGATCCGCGCTTTCGCAAATCCCCGGGCCGTGAACCGCACCGCTTCCCGCGACACGCCAGTCGCCCCGCTTGCGCCGCCCGCCCAGGACGAGCAACTGGAGGACTATCTGTCGCATCTGGCACACACCCGCCGGCTCTCCCCGCTCACCGTGGAGAACTACCGTCGCGATCTGCGCGACCTGCTGCGGGTGACGGGCGAACGGCCCCTGGAAAGCCTCAAGGTCCATGACCTGCGCCGCGCCGTGGCCAGGCTGCACGCCGAAGGCCTTTCGGGGCGCAGCCTGGCACGCAAGCTGTCGGCGTGGCGGGGCATGTTCGGCTGGCTGGGCCGCGAAGGCGTCCTTACCTGCAACCCCGCCGCCGGGCTGAAGGCGCCACGCGCACCGCGCAAGCTACCCGCCTGCCTGTCTCCCGACCAGGCGGCGCGGCTGCTCGATGGCGAGGCCCACGGCGATGAGGCGCTCTGCGACCAGGCGCTCTTCGAGCTGATCTATTCCTCCGGGCTGCGGCTCGCCGAGGCCGCCGGGCTCGATCCGGCCGACGTGGACCTGCGCGAGGGCACGGTGCGCGTCACCGGCAAGGGCGCGAAGACGCGCGTGGTGCCCCTTGGCGCCAAGGCCGCCGCTGCCCTCGAAGCCTGGCTGCCGGCGCGCGAGCGCCGCGCCGCGCTAGGCGAAACCGCCCTGTTCCTGGGCGTGCGTGGCCGGCGCATCGCCCACCGTGCCGTGCAGAAGCGCCTCGACGCCCTGGCGCTCGCGCGTGGCCTCGGCACTCACGTCCATCCCCACGTGCTGCGGCACTCCTTCGCGTCGCACGTGTTGCAATCCAGCGGCGACCTGCGCGCCGTGCAGGAACTGCTTGGCCACGCCAGCATTTCCACCACCCAGGTATACACACACTTGGACTTCCAGCACCTGGCCCGGGTGTATGACGCCGCCCACCCCCGGGCACGCCGGAAATAGCATGCCGCGCATCCACCTCAAACCGGGCCGCGAGCGCTCGCTGGCTCGCCGCCATCCGTGGGTGTTCTCCGGGGCCATCGATCACGTGGAGGGTAACCCGGGGCCGGGCGAAGTGGTGGAGGTGCGCACCAGCCAGGGCGGGTTCGCGGCCTGGGCGGGCTACAGCCCGGACTCCCAGATCCGGGCGCGGGTCTGGGACTGGCACGAGCGCACTCGGGTGGACCAGGCTTTCATCGCGGCGCGCGTGGCGCGCGCCGTGGAGCTGCGCAAGTTCCTGGTGGAACCCGGCGCTCAGGCCGCCATCCGCCTGGCCAACGGTGAAGCCGACGGCCTGCCCGGAGTGGTGATCGACCGCTTCGCCGACACCCTGGTGCTGCAACTCACCAGCGCTGCGGCCTGGTGCTGGCGCGAGGCCATCACCCACGCCGCCCTGGAGGCCACGGGCCTGGAACGGGCCTTCGAGCGCTCCGATGCCGATGTGCTGGCGCTCGAAGGTCTGGCGCCGCGGGTGGCCGTGCTGGCCGGCCCCGAGCCCGCCGCGCCCTTCACCATCGAGGAAGCCGGACTCGCCTTTCAGGTGGACCCGCGCACCGGCCACAAGACCGGCTTCTACCTCGATCAGCGCGACAACCGCGCGCTGCTGCGCGATCTGGCCGAAGGCCGCGAGGTGCTCGACTGTTTCTGCTACAGCGGCGGCTTCGCCGTGAACGCCCTGGCTGCCGGTGCGGCCCACGTCACCGCCATCGACAGCTCCGGCGAGGCCATCGCGGCGGCGCGCCGCCACATCCGCATGAACGCGCTGTCCGAAGCCCGCGTGGATTTGATCGAGGGCGACGTGTTCCAGCAGCTGCGCCGGTTCCGGGACCAGGGGCGGCGCTTCGACATCATCGTGCTCGACCCGCCCAAGTTCGCACCCACCGCCGCCCACGTGGAGCGCGCCGCGCGCGCCTACAAGGACATCAACCTGTGGGCCTTGCGGCTGCTGCGCCCCGGCGGCCTGCTGTTCACCTTTTCCTGCTCCGGCGGCGTGCCGCGCGAGCTGTTCCAGAAAATCGTGGCCGGCGCCGCCGTGGACGCCCAGGCCGATGCGCGCATCCTGCATCACATGGGCGCCGCGGCCGATCATCCCGTGGCGCTGGCCTTTCCTGAAGGCGACTATCTCAAGGGGCTGCTGTGCCAGACGGTCTGATCACCCGCGTGCTCGCCGTGCGCCACGGCGAGACCGCCTGGAACATCGCCGGGCGCATGCAAGGCCACCTGGACAGCGATCTGGACGCCAGCGGCCAGGCCCAGGCGGACGCCCTGGGGCGGCGTCTGGCGGCCGAGACCATCCACTGCGTGTACGCGAGCGATCTGGGCCGCACGGTGGAGACGGCGCAGCGCATCGTGGCCTGCACCGCTCACGCCGTCACCCTGCATCCCGGCCTGCGGGAGCGCCATCTGGGTGTGTTCCAGGGCCTCACCGGCAGCGAGGCGCAGGTGCGCCACCCGGAACACTGGGCTCGCTTCCGTGCCCGCGACCCCGACCACGACGTGGACGGCGGTGAAAGCCTGCGCGCCTTCAGCGCCCGCGTGAACGGCGCCGCCGCCCGCCTGGCGGCGGCCCATCCCGGCCAGACGCTGCTGCTGGTCACCCACGGCGGTGCGCTCGACGTGATGTACCGCCACGCCACCGGCCTCGCGCTGGAGGCCCCGCGCAACTTCACGCTGCTCAACGCCAGCCTCAACGAGTTCCATGTGCGCCAGGGCCGCTGGACCGTGGTGCACTGGGGCGACGTGGAACACTTGGGCGTGCGCGACGCCATCGACGACGTCTGAGGCGCGCGGCGCCGTTGATGCCAGCCAACGGCAAACGTTACACAGTTGCACCAGCTGCGCTAGACTCCGCGCCTTGCCCGCTCGCCACCACGAGCCGGCTGCCCGAGCCGAAGCCCCCACCGTGACCGCCCCCCTGCACCGCCTGCTGAGCCGCACCCTGCTCGCCCTGGCGCTGGTATTCGCCCAGCAGGTGGGGCTGGCGCATGCCGCCACTCATCTGGCCACCCACGGTCCCGACCACGAGCACCGCAAGGGCCTGAAGACCCAGGCCTGTGACGACTGTCTGTCCTTCGCCCAAGCGCAGGGCGCCGGACGGGCCACCCCTGCCACCCCGGCTCCGCGCCGGCCCCTCGCGGCGAGCGCTGCACACCCCGTGCAGGGCCGCGCGACGGCCCCGCCCCTCGCCTTCCGCTCCCGGGCGCCCCCTGGCGCCACACGCGCTCTGACGTGACGCGCGGCCCGAACCCGTCGGGCCGCCGCGTTTCTTCGTGTCCACCGGGAGTGAACCATGCAGAAGACCCTACTCGCCACGGCGGTTGCCGTGGCGCTCGGCGTGCCCGCCGTCGCCGCGGCGCAGAACGCCGAGCTCGAACAGATCCGGCGCCAGATCCAAGAGCTGAAGGAGAACTACGAAGCGCGCATCAAGGCTCTGGAGAACCAGCTCAAGTCAGCGGAAAGCTCCGCCCGCAAGGCCGAGCAATCGGCCACCGAAGCCAGGGCCGCCGCCCAGAAGGCCGAAACCACCGCGGGCCGCGCCGAGCAAAGCGCCGGCAAGGCCGAGGATTCCGCCGTACAGGCAGCCCAGCGGCCCGTGTCCCAGAACGCCCTGAACCCGGCCGTGTCGCTCATACTCAACGGCACCTGGGGCCGCTATGGCAACGATCCCTCGGCGCAAATCACCGGCTTCCACGGCAGCGGGGCCAGCGAGATGCTGCCCCGCGGCGGGTCCCTGGGCGAATCCGAGCTGTTCATCTCGGGCAACATCGACCCCCGGTTCCGCGGCGCCTTCCTGGCGGCCCTCTCCCCTGAAGGCGTGGAAATCGAGGAGGCTTTCGTCGAGACCCTGTCCATCGGCAAGGGCGCCACCCTCAAGGGCGGACGCTTCTTCAGCGGCATGGGCTACTGGAACTCGGTGCATCCCCACGCCTGGGACTTCACCGACGCCTCCCTGGTGCAGCGCGCCTTCCTGGGCAAGAACTACGGCGACGACGGCGTGCAGTTGCGCTGGGTGGCGCCGCTGCCGGTGTTCGTGCAACTGGGCGCGGAACTCGGCCGGGGCAAAGACTTCGCCGGCATGGGCGAAGTGGAGCGCAACACCAACGGCAAGAGCTCGGAAGCGTTCTTCGCCAAGGTGGGCAGCGACATCGGCGTGTCCAACAGCTGGCAGCTGGGTGCCTCACACCTGCGCCAGCGCACCACCAACACGGGTGTGCCGATGTTCGACTACGACGACCTCACCGGCCTAGTGAACGTGTTCGCCGGCAGGCAGCGCATCACGGGGGCGGACTTCGTGTACAAATGGGCGCCCGAGGGCAACCCGCGCTACCGCAACTTCAGGTTCGTGGCCGAGTACTACCAGCGCAAGCTCGATGGCGACTTCACCTTCGACACCGCGACACTCGCGCTCACCGACCCGGCTAACGCCAAGCAGTCGGGCTGGTTCGCCCAGGGTGCCTACCAGTTCATGCCTTACTGGCGCGTGGGCCTGCGCTACGACCGGCTCTCCGCCGGCACGGTGAACCTCAATGCCAATGCCGCCAACCTGACGGCGCCCAGCTTCAACCCCACCCGCTGGACAACGATGGTGGACTGGAATCCCAGCGAGTTCAGCCGCATCCGCCTGCAGTACGCGCGCGACCGCTCGCGCCAGGATATCGCCACCGGGGAGACCATCTCCGACAACATCGTCTTCCTCCAGTACATCTACAGCCTCGGCGCGCACGGCGCGCACCGCTTCTAGAGCGGCCGGCAAAAAGGAAATCAGCCATGAAGACATTGATCCGCATCGCCCTCGCGGCGTCGCTCGCGGCCGGCCTGCCGGCCCGCGCCGCCCTCGAGGTGTTCGCCTGCGCGCCCGAATGGGGCTCTCTCGTGAAGGAACTGGCCGGTGAGCGCGCCAACGTGTACGTGGCCACCACCGCCACCCAGGACATCCACCGCATCCAGGCCCGCCCCAGCCTGATCGCCCGCGCCCGCATGGCCGACCTGGCCGTGTGCACCGGCGCCGAGCAGGAGGTGGGCTGGATGCCCATGGTGCGCAACCAGTCAGGCAACGACAAGATCCAGCTCGGCAAGCCAGGCTTCCTGGAAGTGGCCAACCACGTGCCGCGCATCGAGGTGCCCGCGGTGATCGACCGCGCCCTGGGCGATGTGCATCCCGTGGGCAATCCCCACATCCAGTGGGGGCCGCGCCAGATCCAGCTGGGGGCCAACGAAATCGCCAAGCGCCTGTCGCAGCTCGATCCAGCCGGGGATGCTGAGTACAAGCGTCGCCTGGCCGACTTCACCAGCCGCTGGAGCACAGCCACGGCGCGCTGGGCCGAGCAGGGCGCGCCGCTCAAGGGCGTGGCGGTGATCCAGCACCACAAGAACTACTCGTACCTGTTCGAGTTCCTGGGCATGCGCGAGGTGGGTTGGCTGGAACCCAAGCCGGGCGTGGAGCCCACCTCGTCCCACCTCAACGATCTGGTGCAGCAGCAGCAGGCGGAGCCAGCCCGCATGATCGTGCACTCCTCCTATCACGCCCCGGCACCTTCGAAGTGGCTGGCCGAGCGCATCAAGGCGCCGGCGGTCATGCTGCCGGCCACCGTGGGCGGCACGGAGGACTCGCGCGATCTGTTCGCCATGTACGACGCCGCCCTGAAGCGGCTGCTGGCCGCGCTGGGGTCTTGAGAGCACTCCTGGGTCACCCGTGTCCGCGGAGCCGCTGATCGCGCTTACCGACTTGCAGGCCGGCTACGACCGGCCGGTGGTCGGCCCGGTCTGCCTGCACGTGGCGCCGGGCGAGGTGGTGGCGCTGTGGGGGCCGAACGGCTGCGGCAAGACCACCCTGCTCAATGCCGTGGGCGGGAGCGCGAGGGTGTTCTCCGGGACGCTGGTGCGCCGCCCCGGCCTGCGGGTGGCGCACCAGCACCAGAACCCCCTGCCGCTGCACAACGTACCCCTGTCAGGCCGGGAACTGCTCGGCCTCACCCGCGCCGACCCGGGCAGCCTGCCCGACTCGGCGCGGCCTCTGCTCTCCCGCCGACTCTCCGAACTGTCGGGCGGACAGTTGCAGTTCCTGCAGGTCTGGGCAAGCCTCGCCTCGCCTGCCGCCTTGGTGCTGCTGGACGAACCCACCAACAACGTGGACCCCGGCGGCGTCGCCCTGCTGGAGGCCGCACTGCAAGGCCGCGAGGCCACCCGCGGCTTCGTCATCGTCAGCCACGACCGGCGTTTCGTGGAGTCAGTCGCCACCCGCGTCGTGGAGCTGCCGCGGCCATGAACGCGCTCAGCATCCACGACCCCCTGTTCCTTGTGCCCTTCCTCACCGGGCTGCTGCTCTCGGCGGTGCTGCCCCTGCTGGGCATGTACCTGCGGCTGCGCGAGGAGTGGCTCGCCGCCCTTGCCTTCGCGCAACTGGCAGCCGCGGGTTCGTTGGCGGCTGCGATCCGGGAACTGCCGGTGCTGCTGGGCAGCTTCGGGGCCGCGGGGCTCGCCGCCGCCGCCAAGTCATGGCTGTCCCGCTCGGGAAACAACGGCTATGCCCTGCTCATGGTGGGCGCCTGGGGCGCGGCCGTGCTGATGCTCGCCAACGCGCCCTTCGCCGACCACCTCGGACATGCTCTGTTCGACGGCCAGCTCTACTTCACCGCCACGGCGCACCTGTGGAGCGTGGCCGGGTTTTCCGCGCTGGCTGTGGCGGCGCTGCGGTGGCTGTCGCGCAAATTGCTCCTCGAGCGCATGTTCCCCGATTTCTTCCGCGCCAGCGGCCTGTCGCCGCGGCGCTACCACCTGATGTTCGATCTGCTGGTGGCCTCGGGCATCGCCGTGGCCACCGCCACCATCGGTGTGATGGCCGCCTTCAGCCTGGTGTTCGTGCCCTCCATGATCGCCTGGCAATGGGGGCGCAGCTGGAGGACCGCCCTGGCGGTATCCATGGCCACGGGCGTGGCGAGCTACGCCGCCGCCTTTGAACTGGCGCTGCACTACGACCAGCCCTTCGGGCCGGTGCTGGTGCTGTGCATGGTGGCCATGGCGGTGCTGTCCTGGGTGGCCGGGCTGATTCGCCGCTGACAGGGCGCCCCACCAGCCGGCGGGGTACGGCAGCAAGAAACTGCCCAACGGGGCATCAATGCCGCCTACACCTGGGACGGCGCCGACTGGCTCACCGCGCTCACCTACCGGCGCAGCGATGCGAGCGTGGTGAGGCAGTTGAGCTACTCCTACGACGCGGCAGGCCGCATGAGCCGTCTGGCCAGTTGCTGGTCAGCCGCCGGACGGTTACCCTCCTTGGGCTTCGCGCCGCACGCCCTTGCGCTGACGGCCACCGCACCCACACCCTAAGATGACCGCAACCGGCATTGAAGTCTCCGAGATGCGGGGACAAACGCTCCCCGAAGTGGAAGATGCGGCGATGCGCTTTGCCGCCGGACAGGACGATGAAGCGCGCGCCTTGCTCGAGCAGGCGGTGGCCGCCCATCCCGGCCAACGCCGCCCCTGGCTGATGTTGCTCGACCTGCTGGGCCTCGCCAACCGCTGGGGCGACTACGACGCTTCGCTCGCCCGGTACACCGCTGCCTTCGGCGCCGACCCGCCACGGGAGCGTGAACGAGCGCGGCGCGAGGCAGACCTGCCCGAGGCGCTGCGCGTCGGCGGCGACGCCTGCGTGGCCCTGCACGGCACGCTGGATGCTAAATCGCGGGCCCTAGTGGCACGCCTGCATGCAGCGGCCGCCCGGCACGCCCTGGTGCGCCTGGAGGTTTCGCGCCTCGCCTCGGTGGAGGCGGCCGGCGCGGGACTGCTCCACGAGGCTTTCTCAGCCGTGCTCGACGCCGGCAGCGGCGTGATGCTCACCGGCCATGACAATCTGCTGCGGCTGCTGCGCGCCTGTCTCGACGGGCAGCCCGGCGAGCGCCATTGCTGGGACCTGCTGCTCCTCGTGCATCGCCTGGCGGGAGACCAGGCGAGCTTCGAGCGCGACGCCCTGCAGGCCACCCTCGCCACCGACCGCCCTGCCCCGGAGTGGGAACCGCTGCTGGTACCCCAGCCGCCACCGGCCTCGGCGGGCAGCGAGCGCCGCGCGCAGCCGCGCTACTCGGGGCGCGAAGCCTTCGCCCTCACCTGCCGCATGACGGGCGCGCACGATCCGCAACTGGATGCGCTGGCGCGATTCGCACAGGACCGCGAGTACATCAACCTGGACCTGTCACGGCTCGACCGGCTCGATTTCGCCTGCGCCGTGCAGCTCGCCAACCAGATGCTCGCCCTGGCCAGCGCGGGGCGTACGGTGCGCCTGCTGCGCCCCAACGCGCTGGTGGCTGCGCTACTTGATCTTCTGCACCTCGACGCCATTACGATCATCGTCACCCCCCCAACCTGATGCCGCATGGGCCCCCCGCACAGCACTCCTCCGCCATGAACACCGACTTCCACGGCACCACCATCGTCAGCGTGCGCCGCGCCCAGCGCGTGGCCCTGGGCGGCGACGGCCAGGTCACGCTGGGCAACATCGTCATCAAGGCCACCGCGCGCAAGGTGCGCCGCCTGCACCACGACCGCGTGCTGGCGGGCTTCGCCGGCGGCACCGCCGATGCCTTCACGCTGTTCGAGCGCTTCGAGGCCAAGCTCGACAAACACCAGGGGCACCTGGTGCGCTCGGCCGTGGAGCTGGCCAAGGACTGGCGCACCGACCGCATCCTGCGCCGCCTGGAGGCCATGCTCGCCGTGGCCGACCGCGACAGCTCGCTCATCATCACCGGCAACGGCGACGTGCTCGAACCCGAATTCGGCCTCATGGCCATTGGCAGCGGCGGCGCCTACGCCCAGGCGGCGGCGCGAGCCCTGCTGGAGAACACCGAGCTGCCGCCCGCCGACATCGTGCGCAAGTCGCTCGCCATCGCCGGCGACCTGTGCATCTACACCAACCAGTCCCACACCATCGAGACGCTCGACTAGCTCCACCCGACCATGTCGCAGATGACTCCGCAGGAAATCGTCCACGAGCTGGACCGCCACATCGTGGGCCAGGACGGCGCCAAGCGCGCCGTGGCCATCGCACTGCGCAACCGCTGGCGCCGCCGCCAGGTGGCCGAGCCGCTGCGCCACGAGATCAGCCCGAAGAACATCCTCATGATCGGCCCCACGGGCGTGGGCAAGACGGAGATCGCGCGGCGTCTGGCGCGGCTCGCCGACGCGCCCTTCATCAAGGTGGAGGCCACCAAGTTCACCGAAGTGGGCTACGTGGGGCGCGATGTGGACACCATCATCCGCGATCTGGTGGAGGTGGCCATCAAGCAGACCCGCGAGCAGGAAATGCGCAAGGTGGCCACGCGCGCCCAGGACGCCGCCGAGGAGCGCATCCTCGATGCGTTGCTGCCGCCGCCGCGCTCCGGCCTCGGCGCGCCCGCAGCCGACAGCGACTCCGCCACCCGGCAGCGCTTTCGCAAGAAACTGCGTGAAGGCGAGTTGGACCAGAAAGACATCGACATCGAGGTGGCGGCGCCGGCGGCGCGCATGGAGTTCCTCGCGCCCCCGGGCATGGAAGATCTCACCCAGCAGATCCAGGGCATGTTCCAGAGCCTCGGCACGGGACGCCCGAAGCAGCGGCGGCTCAAGGTGTCCGAGGCGATGAAGCTGCTCGCGGAGGAAGAGGCCGCGCGGCTGGTGAACGAGGAGGAGCTGCGCACCCGCGCCGTGGCCTCGGTGGAATCCGACGGCATCGTGTTCCTCGACGAGATCGACAAGATCGCCAGCCGCGCCGATACGCACGGCGCGGACGTCTCGCGGCAGGGCGTGCAGCGCGACCTGCTGCCGCTGGTGGAGGGCACCACCGTGTCCACCAAGCACGGCATGGTGCGCACCGATCACATCCTGTTCATCGGCAGCGGCGCCTTCCACCTGTCGCGTCCGTCGGATCTGATCCCCGAGCTGCAGGGCCGCTTTCCGATCCGCGTGGAGCTCGCTTCGCTGTCGGTGCAGGACTTCGAGCGCATCCTCACCGCCACCGACGCCTGCCTCACGCGCCAGTACCAGGCGTTGCTCGCCACCGAGGGCGTGGCGGTGGAGTTTCGCCCCGAGGGCATCCAGCGGCTGGCCGAGATCGCCTGGCAGGTCAATGAGCGCACCGAGAACATCGGCGCGCGCCGGCTGCACACGGTGATGGAGAAGCTGCTCGAGGAAGTGTCCTTCGACGCCCCTAACCGCGATGGCCAGACGATCATGGTGGATGCCGGTTTCGTGAACGCCCGCTTGGCCGAAGTGGCCGCCACCGAAGACCTCTCCCGCTACGTTCTGTAGTTCCGTCATCGTGATTCCGCGCGCGCACTCTCGCACCAAACGGGTGCGAGAGTGCACGGTGTTGCGGGGCACGGATAAAATCGTGCGCCTTTGCAATCTCGCGGGTAATCCATGAGCTCCGGCACCACCTTCCTGCTCGAAGTCAATCCACGCATCCCGCGCCGCCTCGCGCGGCTCGAGGAACTGGCCTCCGACCTCTGGTACAGCTGGGACCGGCCCACCCGCCACCTGTTTTCGCGCCTGCATCCCAGCCTGTGGGACGCCGTGGGCCACAGCCCCAAGGCCTTCCTGAAGCGGGTTGACGAACAGCGCCTGTTGCAGGCGGCCGACGATCCGCTGTTCCTGAACACCTTCAACCGGGTGCTCTCGGCCTTCGACAGCTACCGGGACGAGCCGCTGCGCCGCAACGGCTCGGAGTGGCTGCGCCAGAACGATCTGGTGGCCTACTTCTGCGCCGAGTTCGGGTTCCACGAATCCATGCCCATCTACTCCGGCGGCCTGGGCATCCTCGCCGGCGACCACTGCAAGTCGGCCAGCGACATGCGCCTGCCCTTCGTGGGCGTGGGCCTGCTCTACCGCCAGGGCTACTTCCTCCAGACCATCGACGCCGACGGCAACCAGCACGCCACCTACACCGACTCGGACTTCGACGACCTGCCCGTGGCGCCGGTGCAGGGCCGCGACGGCGGCGAGGTTCTCGTGCCCGTGGACCTGCCGGGCCGCCGCGTGCTGGTCAAGGTCTGGCAGGCACGGGTCGGACACGTGAAGCTCGTCTTGCTCGACACCGACATCGAGGCCAACGCCGCGCCCGACCGCCACATCACCCACCGGCTCTACGGCGGCAACCGCACCGACCGCCTGGAGCAGGAGCTGGTGCTGGGCATTGGCGGGGTGCGGGCGCTGGCCGCCCTGGGGCTCGCGCCCACCGTGTGGCACATCAACGAGGGCCATGCCGCCTTCCTGGTGCTGGAACGCATGCGCGAACTGGTGGCCTCCGGCGTGGCGTTTGCCGCTGCTCTGGAGGCGGTGGCCTCCAACACCGTGTTCACCACCCATACCCCCGTGCCTGCCGGTCACGACCACTTCGACGAGGAAGTGATCCGCGCGCATTTCAAGGACTTCTGCGGCGAGCTGGGTATCGACGGCAGGGAACTGCTGGCGCTGGGCCGCATGGACGCCGCCGGCGATTTCAACATGACCACCCTGGCGGTGCGCGCCTCGCGTTTCCAGAACGGCGTCTCGCGCATCCACGGCGGCGTGTCCTCGCGCATCCTGGCGGGGCTGTGGCCGCAGCTCGAGCCCGGCGAAAACCCCCTCCAGTACGTCACCAACGGCGTGCACGTGCCCACCTTCCTGGCGCAAGAATGGGCAGACCAGTTCGATCGCTACCTGGGCTACGAGTGGTCTCAGCAGATCACCAATGCCGCATTCTGGGAGCAGATCGACCAGATTCCCGATCATGTCTTCTGGAGCGTGCGCCAGTCGCTCAAGGGGCACTTGCTTCACCTCGTGCGCCACCGCGTGGCCCAGCAGCATCTGCGCAACAACGGCTCCGAGGCTCACCTGGACCGGCTGCTGCGCTTCTGCGACCCGTCCAATCCCAACACCCTGGTCGTCGGCTTCGCGCGCCGCTTCGCCACCTACAAGCGCGCCACGCTGCTGTTTCACGACCTGGACTGGCTGCGGCGCCTCATCTGCGACGAGCACCGCCCGGTGCTGTTCCTCTTCGCCGGCAAGGCCCACCCGGCGGACGTGCCCGGTCAGGACCTGATCCGCCGCATCCACCACATCGCCTCCATGCCCGAGTTCGAGGGGCGGGTCCTGCTGCTGGAGAACTACGACCTCCGGCTGGCGCGGCGCCTGGTGTCGGGTGTGGATGTGTGGCTCAACAACCCGGTCTACCCCCTCGAAGCGAGCGGCACCTCGGGCATGAAGGCCGGCATCAACGGCGTGCTCAACCTGTCGGTGCGCGACGGCTGGTGGGACGAGGGCTACGACGGGCACAACGGCTGGGCCATCAAGCCGGTATCCGAATCTCTTGATGAGGGCCGGCGCGCCGCCGAGGAGGCCCGCACGCTGTACGAGCTGCTGCAGGATCAGGTGATCCCCGCATGGTTCACCCGCAACGAGATGGGCTTCTCGCACCACTGGGTGCGCATGGCCAAGCGCTCCATCGCCACCTTGCTGCCGCGCTACAGCGCCACGCGCATGGTCAACGAGTACGTGGGCCGCTTCTACCTGCCGGCCACGCGGCAGTGGCGGCGCTACAGCGAACAGGGCTTCGCCGGCGCGCGGTCGGTGGCCGACTGGAAGGCCCACGTGCGCGCCTGCTGGCACAGCGTGCGCCTGCGGCGGCTGGACGTGGCTCCCAAGCGCATTGCCTTCGGCGAGGGCCTGCGCCTCGAACTGGCGGTGTTTCTGGACGGCCTGGATCCCGCCGACGTGGTGGTGGAACTGGTCATGGCGCGCCACACCGACGTGGAACGCCACCGCCAGGACAGCACCCACCGCTTCGAGCCCGATGGCACCCGCACCGCGGAGGGCGAACACCGCTTCGCCCTGTCGCTCACGCCCGAGATGTGCGGCAAGCTCGAGTACCGGGTCCGCGTCTATCCCCACCACGAACTGCTCACCCACCCCCTTGAGATGGGGCTGATCCGGTGGTTGTGAGCGCCCCCGCCGAGGCGAGGCCCCGGAGCGCCTAGTACCCGGCGCTGCGATCCACCACGCCCTGGGGGGGCTCGCCGGCCTCGAGCCGCCGCAGGTTCTGGATCACCTGGGCGGCGGCTTCGGCGGCAAGGGTGATGCCCGCCACGTGGGGCGTGAGGACCACGCGCGGGTGGGTCCAGAAGGGATGCCCCGGCGGCAGCGGCTCCTCGGCGAACACGTCCAGCATGGCGCCGCCCAGGTGTCCGCCATCGAGGGCGGCCAGCAGGTCGGCCTCCACCAGATGGGCGCCGCGCGCCACGTTCACCAGGCAGGCGCCGGGCTGCAGGCGCGAGAAGAAACGCGCGTCGAGCAGGCCGCGCGTGGCGGGCGTGAGCGGCAGGAAGTTCACCACGATGCGCGCGCGCCGTTGCAGGGCTGCCAGTCCATCCTCGCCCCAGAGGCCATCCACGCCGGGGATGCGCCGCGGTGTGCGGCTCCAGCCGCACACGGGGAAACCGGCCGCCGCCACCAGACGCGCAGCCTCTGCCCCCAGCACCCCCAGGCCCAGCACGCCCACGACGCTGTCCTCTACGGCGTTGGGTTCTAGGATGCGCCATTGCCGGGCGCGCTGCTGCCGGGCGTATTCAGGCATGCGGCGATGGAAGTGCAGCACGGCGTACAGCGCGTACTCGGCCATCTGGCGGGCCAGCCCGCCGTCCACCAGCCGGGTGATGGGCACCGCAGGCAGGTCGGGATCCTCCAGCAACGCGTCCACGCCCGCGCCCAGGGACAGAATGGCGCGCAGATTGGGGAATTGCCGGTGCCAGCCGCGGGGCGGCTTCCACACCAGGGTGTAGTGCACTGCTTCGGGTGCGGGCACCTGGGGCCAGACATGGAAGGGCAAGGCCGGCAGCGCGCGGGCCAGGGCCTCGCGCCACGGCTGCGGGTCATCGGTGAGGCTGTAGAAGACGAGGCTCATGGAAGGGTGCGATGCGAGCAAAAAAATCGGCTTCGGTTGAGGGTAGCTTCACTTGGCTGGGCCAGCCAGCGCGGCGCGGCTCACCAGCGGTAGCCGAGGCTCATGACCAGTTGCCGGTCCACGCTGCGCCGCCCCGGCGCGGGGTGCCCGTCCCAGTCCACGTTCAGGCCCAGCGTCGCGGTGAACCCGGCGCGCAGCGGAAACCGCAGCCCCGACTGGGTGCGCAGAAAACTGGCGCGTGCATCCGAGAGGCCGACGAAGCCCTGATTGTTGTTGAAGAACTGCACCGCATCGGGCCATAGCCACCAGTCGAAGCGCGAGGCAAGCCGCAAGGCGTAGAAGCGTTCATCCAGGTCGCCGAAGTAGTCGGCGCGGACACGGTCGAGGCCGCCTTCGAAGGCCAGGCTGAGGGCGGGTGACTCGATCACCTGATGGCCGGCGCCGGCGCCCAGAGTGGCACGCAGGCGCAGGTCCTTGAAGCGGTCGTGTTCCAGCGTGCCGCCGCCGTAGCCATACCAGCGCTCGTCGATGAAGCGATCGTATTTGAGGGCCAGCAAGGCGTTCATCTCGGTTTCGCTGCCGCGCTCGCTGGCTTCGCTGCCGCGGGCAGCAAAACCCCAGCGGTCGCGCCCGCGCCGCGCCACCACCTCGCCGTCGCCATTCAAGCGCCGTACCTCGGTATTGCCGCCGGAGTCGGACAGGCCCAGGTTCACCCGGCCGGTGATGCGCCAGTCGCGTTCCGTCACGCGGCCAGGCAGCATGACCTGTACTTGCAGGGGGTCCACGGGCACGGGCGCGGCGCCGGCGTCGGCCTGCACGGCGATGCGGCCCGATACGGGGCGCAGGGGGCCCACCAGGCGGGAGTAGTCCTTCATGACCACCGTGACCTCCCCGTCGGTGGCCACGGACTCGATGGCCTCGGCATCGATGGCCACCGTGCCCGCCCAGGGCGGGCGCAGCTCCACCTTGCCGTTGCGGATGCGCTCCACGCTGCCGGTGAGGCGATCGCCGTTCTTGAGCAGCACCACATCGGCGCGGGCGGCGCTGCACGGGAACAGCGAAACCGCCGCGAACAGCCACGCGGCGGCACTCTTCATGCCGACACCACCCGGCCGTCCAGCAGTTCGATCACCCGGTCGCAACGGCTTGCGAGCCGCGGGTCGTGGGTGACCAACAGAAAGGCCACCGCCTGATTGCGGTTGAACTCGCGCATCAGGGCAAAGGCCTCGTCGGCGCTCTTGGTGTCGAGATTCCCGGTGGGCTCGTCGGCCAGCACCAGCGGCGGCCGGCGCACCAGGGCGCGGGCGATGGCCACCCGCTGCTGCTGGCCGCCGGACAGGGCGCGCGGCGGCTTGTGGGCGTGCTCGCGCAACCCCATGCGCTCGAGCAACGCCAGGGCTTCCGCACGCATGGCCGCGTCGGCGCGGCCGGCGCCGATGATGCGGGGCATCATGACGTTTTCCACCGCTGTGAAGGCGGGGATGAGGTGGTGGAACTGGAACACGAAGCCCAGGCTCCGGCCGCGCAGCGCCGTGACGCTCGCCTCGTCATCGCCGTGCACCGTCTGGCCGTCCAGTTCAACCACTCCCGAAGTGGGACGCTCCAGCAATCCGACGATGTTGAGCAATGTGCTCTTGCCCGAGCCCGAGGGGCCGATGAGCGCGGCGAATTCGCCCCGCGCCAGGGTGAGGTCGATGCCGTGCAGCACCTCCACTTCTATGGGCGTGCCCAGGTTGTAGGACTTGCGCACCTGGGCCAGGCGCAGCACCGGCGTATCAGCCATGGCGGATGGCCTCCACCGGATCGAGCGAGGCGGCGCGGCGCGCTGGGATGGCCGCCGCCAGCACGCCCACGGCCAGCGCCACCGCCGCGGTGCCCGCCACCAGCTCCACGGTGACCTCGGGGCGGAACAGTACCGTGCCGTCGGGATTGCGGAACACCCGCGCGAAGGCCCGCGCCAGCGCCAGCCCGCCCAGGGCGCCGAGCCCGGCGCCCAGGGCGCCGAGGATCGCCCCCTGCAGAAGGAACACGCCCAGGATGGCGCGCCGCGAGGCGCCCATGGCCCGCAGGATGCCGATCTCACGCGACTTCTGCACCACCGACACCACCAGCACGCTGGCGATGCCCAGAGCTACGATCAGCACCACGAAGCCGCGGATCAGCCGGTTGGTGAGCGTCTGGTTCGACAGCGCCGCCAGCAGCTGGGCGTTGGTCTGCATCCACGACTCGGCCAGCGCGCCGGTCCGGCCCTCGATGCGCCGGGCGATGGCCTCGGCCTCGAACAGCCGGTCCACGCGGATGTCGATATTGGACACGCCACCGGCCAGGTCGAGCAGGTTCTGGGCGAGCTTGATGGCGATGAACACCCAGCGGCGGTTCAGGTCGCGCGCGCCCACGTCGAAGATGCCGGTGACCGTGACGACTTCGTCGCGGTCCTCGGCGGAGCGGATGCGCAGCTTGTCGCCCAGGGCGAGGCCCAGGTCCTTCGCCAGGTCGAGCCCGATGACGGCATCGGTGCCCTGCAGGGCGAAGCGCCCCTGCACCATGTAATCCGCCATGCGCACGATGCGCAGGAAGCGCGCCGTGTCCACACCCAGCAGCGCCACGGACTTGCTGGCGTCGCCGCGCACCGCGAAGGCCGGCCCCGAGGCCATGGGCGAGACGGCCACCACGCCGGGCACCGCCTCGATCAGGGGAATCATGGCCTGCCACTGGTCGATGGAGCGCAGCCGCTGGGCGCGGGTCTGCACCGTCCGGGCGGCGGCGCCGGAAGGCTCGAGAACCGTGCGGGTGCGCTCTTCGGGCGGGCGCATCACCACGTGCGCCTGGGTGCCCAGGGTGCGCACGATGATGCTCGATTGCAGCCCCGCGATCAGGGCCGCGAGGAAGATGCTCACCGCCACGCCCGCGGAGATGCCCGCCAGGATGAGCGCGGTCTGCATGCGGCCCTCGCGCAGGAAGCGCAGGGCCACCATGGCCTGGAAGGGCAGCGCTGGTGTCAACGCTGCGCGCGCACCCGCGTGCCCTCGCGCACGCGCGCCTCCGAGGGCGGCACCACCAGATCGCCGGCCCGCAACCCTTCGAGGATCTCCACCGAACCCACGCCCCGGGCGCCCAAGCGCAGCGCCGTGCGACGGGCATGCCCGTCGCGTAGCGCCAGCACCCAGGGGGCGCCGCCGCTGGCCTCGCGCACCGCCTCGGCCGGGAGCAGCAGCGCCTGGCGGCGGGTGGCCACGGCGATCTCGCCCGACACGGTCATGTCGGTGCGCAGGAACTCTGGCGGCGCGGGCACGCGCAGCTTCACTTCCACCGTGCCGCGCTGCGGATCCACCGCTGGCGCCACCGTCAGCACTTCGGCATCGAAAGCCTGGGAAGGGAAAGCGTCGCTGGACACCCGCGCGCGCAGCCCGGGCGCGAGCAGCGCGAGGTTCTTCTCGTCCACATTGAGCTGGACTTGCGGCTCGCCCACGGCGAGGGTGAAGAGCTTGTCGCCAGCCCGCACCAGATCGCCGGGCTCGGCGCCGCGGCGCAGCACCCGCCCCGCTGCGGGCGCGCGCACCTGGGTGTAATCGAGCTTCGCCTCGGCCAGGGCGAGGGCCGCCCGGGCCTGCTGCAGGCGCGCGGCCACCAGTTGCGCCTCGGCGCCTTTGGGGCGCGCCGCCTCTGCCTGGGCAAGAGCGCCCCGATACTGGGCCTCGGCGGTGTCGAGGGCCCGCTGGGCTTCGTCCATGCTCGCCTCGCTGTAGAAGCCCTGCCGGTGCAACTGCGCCACGCGGGTATGTTCCCGGCGGACCGCCTGGCGGTTCACCTCAGTCTGGCGCAACTGCTGCTCCGCCACTGGGCTGGCACTCGCACGTAATTGCTCGGCGCGCGCCTGCGCCTCGGCCAGGGCGGCGCGCGCCTGGGCCGAGGCGGCGCGCGCTTCATCGTCGCGCAGGCTCGCCAGCACGGCGCCGCCGGGCACGCGGTCGCCCTCCTGCACCGGGACCGCCGCGACCACGCCCGCCACCTGCGCACCCGCCTCCACCCGAGAGGCGGCGATGACCCGCCCGGTGGCCGCCACGGTGACCGCCAGATCGCCCTGCACCACTTCCACCACCTGGGCGCCCGTGCCCATGAACGCCAGCCCACCGAGGGCAAGCGCCGCCGTCACCGCCACGGCGGCAACGGCCAGCCACGGACGGGAGAGACGGAAAGAAGGCAGGGGCAAAGGGCGGGCTCGAGTGGGAGGCGCGGCAACCGTGGCGGCGCCCGGCGCATTCTAGCGGCACCACCCGCCACCTGGCGCAGCGCCTGCGAGGTCGTCTACGTGGACACGGTGGGGCTCCTGCGGCGGCCGTGGCGCCTGCGCCGGGGCGCCGTGCCTGCGACAGCGGGCGCCCTGGCGGCCGTTCATCGAAGCTCAGCGGCCTTGAGTTCGCGCTTCCACAGCAGCCGGCCGGCGGCGTCGTAGGCCTCCAGAGCAAGCACCCGCGCCGCCTTGGGCCCGGACAGCCGCAGCATGCCAAAGCTGCGCTGGGTGAGCAGGGTGCCGTCCACCAGGTCGGGATTGGTGCGCTCGTTGTCGCCGGGGTTGGTGGCCACGCCGCCGGTGAGCGGCGAGGAGGTGAACTCGTGCAGAGGGTAAGTACCAGGGCGCTCCAGGCGCAGCAACTGGGAGAAGTGCCGGTCGCCAGACAGAAACACCACGCCGGGGATTCGCCGCTCAGTGATCCAGTCGAGCAGCTCGCGGGCCTCGTCGGGGTAGTTCTGGAAGCTCTCGAAACGGCTCACGCGGTTCCAGAACTGAGTGCCGGCGGCCACGATACGGAACGTGGCGCGCGAGGACAGCAGCGCCTGCTTTAGCCATTCCAGTTGCGCGGCGCCGTAGAGGCGCTTGGCGGGGACCCTGGGGTAGTCGTTGGGGTAGCGGTACCAGCGGTCATCGAGCACGAACACTTCTGCATCGGCAAGAGAGAACTGGGTGAAGACCCCGGGAACACCGGGCAGCCCGTGGGCGGGATTGGGCCAGTAGCGGCGGAAGGCTTCGAGCGAGGCACCCTTGTGGATGAAGGAGCCGTCGGCGTCGTTGGGGCCGAAGTCGTGGTCGTCCCAGGTGGCGTAGTGGTGGGTGCCACGCCACAGCCCGGCGAGGGCAGGCTCCTCGCGATAGGCGCGATAGCGCGCGCTCATGCCTTCCAGGCTGGTCCATTCGGGCTCTCGAAGATACACGTTGTCCCCTAGCCAGAGCATGGCGTCGGGGCGGATGGCCGCAATGGCATCGAAGATGCCGTATTCGCCGCCCCAGGGGGTGCCGGGCCGGTCGAAGCGGTCGTTCAGGTAGCTGCAGGAGCCGAAGGCGAGGGTGGCCTCGGGCGGGTCGGTGCGGTACTGCCACAGCGGGCGAGTGCGAAACCCCCCTTCGGCCGCCTCGGTGCCGTCCACGCTCACACGGTAGCGATAGGCAGTGCCAGGCTCCAGGCCAGCCAGGCGCAGCACTGCGGTGAAGTCGCCCTCCTCGCTGGTGAGACGCTCAAGCTGGCGCAGCCGTGCCGGATCGGCTTCGGGGTGGTAGCGCACCGCCACCCGCCCTGCGCCACGGGTCTGGGCCCAGAGCACGAACAGCGACTGTTCCACCGGGCCGTGCATGAGCGACAACCGGGGCGCCTCGGCCATGGCCGGGCGTGACACGCCCAGGGATGCGAGCAGCACCAGGGGAAACAGCAAGAGGATGGCGCGGCGGCGCATGGGAACCTCCTACAGTGGGTGGAATGCCGCAGCATGGCACGGGGCCCTGCCGCTCGCATCCCCGCCTCGTCGATTACGGCGATGCCACCACGGCGCTTTTCACGGCCGGACAGGCGAGCGCCTCGAAATCCGCCGCCAGGGCGGCGGATGTTTCGCTCAAGCGGCGCTTCTGGGCATCGGTCATGAGGGACAACACCTGGGCGATCATGGCGAAGCTGCGGGCGCGGTTGATTTCGAGCTTGGCGCGCAGCGCCGGGGTGTACCAGCGCTCGGGCTCGGCGAACAGCGCCTCTAGCTGGGGCCGCAACACCTCGGGCTGGTCACGATGCTCGGCCAATGCCGCGCGCAAGCCAGCCTGCCAGCGTTCGCGGCTATGGAGCATCTCGGTTTGGGAGGGATCGAGCGCCGCGCTCCACCGGTCCACCACCTGACGCTGCTCCCGGGTGAGAGGCCCGGTCCAGAACTCCAGCCGCTCGCGGGTGCGCGCTGCCCGCGCCGCGGCCACATCCGCGTAGGCGGCGTCTACGAACTCCCGGCGGAACGTGCGGTTGCCCTTTTCCAGGGCACGGGCCAGTTGCTCGAGTTGCCGGTCGGTTAGGCTGGACGCCAGCAGCGCAAGCCGCGGGCTGGCCTCTTGCGCCATGGTGCGGCCAAAGCCACGCACGTCGGCAAAACGCGCTTCCACCTGGGCGGCCGTGATGCCTGTCCGCAACGCCGCATCCGCCTGCCGCAACCAGCCCGCATACGCCATTAGCTGGGTGCGGCAATGCCACTGCTTGAAATCCGCCAGCTGATTCGCCAGGGCCAGGGATTGGCGCTCCCCGAGCGGTACGTAGCCCTCGAGGGTCCAGGCCGCCACGCGCTCGGCCTGGCCGTAGGCAAACTGCACCCGCGAGCAACCCGGCGCAGCGAGCACCGCCATGAGGATGCTAGCGGCAATGAATCGGGCTCGTCTCATGACAGGCTAACGGACAACAGCAGGCTGGGCGGGGTTCCTCTGCGCCCACGAGGGACCACCCGCGGGACATGCCGGCGGCGCAAGCGGTCCCGGGGCCCGCGTCGTCTGGGCCCACGGCGGCCACGACAGGCGCGCTGTCTGCAGGCGCTGTGGCATATTCCATCCATTGCGCCATTCCCGCTCACCCGAGCGGGGCGCCATCAAGGAGAACGATCATGCACCGCACAATCGCCGGGCCGCTCGCCGCGACTCTGCTGGCAACCATGGTGTGCATGCCCACGCAAGCCGCCGATACGAACCGCCCCAAACGACAGGACTCCGTGAGCCACTGCCGGCAGATTGCCAACGAAGAACGCTTGATGGGTGAGATTCGCAAGAGATTCCTGGACACCTGCCTCAAGGGGCAGGCGCCAACGGTGGCCGACCCCTCGAAACTTTCCCCCCAGGAACGCTCCGCCGTGTGCACCCAGGATGCGAGCGCGATGGCGCTCAAGGGTGAGGAGCAAGCGAAATTCATGCAGGACTGCATGAACGGCTGAAGGTCCGCTGCCCGCCCTTGCGCGGCGCACTGGCCGCTGGGCGGATTTGCGCGGACGCCGCGGGGGGCGTGGGGAAGCCTCAGGCGCCTAGTCTGCCCACCGTCACCCGCACGTCGTACTCGAACGCCACGCGGCCATGGCGCTGGTGTTGGTCCCATAGCGCTCGCAGGGCAGACATGTGTCCGGTGCGGTCTTCGCGCGGCACGAAGGAGCTGGACAGGTGCCGGGCCACCAGCCCCTCCCAATCGAACTCCTGGCGGTTGTCGAACACGAAACTCACCGGCACGGCCGGGGCGAAGAATTCCGCCAGCACCGCTTCGTCCACGTTGCGGTGCACCAACCTCAGGTACTCGGGGCAGTGGGCCACCAGCAGCGCCTCGTAGCCTTGCAGAAGGGGCGTGGCGTCCAGCCGCCGGTCGTTCCACACCAGGGCCACATGCCCGCCAGGGCGCAGGATGCGAATGAATTCGGCGCGGGCAAGCTGCCGGTCGAACCAGTGAAAGGCCTGGCCAGCGCTCACCAGATCGACGCTGGTGGCGGCAAGGCCGGTGGCCTCGGCACGCCCGCCCACGCTGGAGAAACGGCCGTGGGTGCCGAGCAGCGTGTCGCCCGCGGCGCGCATCTCGCCGTTGGGCTCCACCCCGATCACACGATGCCCGGCATCGAGAAACACTTTCGCAAGCAAGCCGGTGCCGCTGCCCACGTCGGCAATGGTGACCGCGTCATGCCACCCGCAGGCGGTGGCCAGGCGCACCGCCAGTTCGGGCGGATAACCGGGACGGGCGCGCACATAATCGGCTACGCGTCCGCTGAAGCGCGCCGTGGTGTCGGGAGGCGAAGATGGCATGGGGCTTGAAGGGCCGACGAAAGCCGGGCGCGTTGACAGGGTTTTTACCAGAGACATAGCATACTGGCCGCTCGTGACGCTTTCGGCGTCAAGGAAACCGACCGCAATCGCTCCATCGTGAGCGTCCGTGCTCGATCTCGATGCGCGGAGCCACAACATGCGGCGGACTCACCGGAGCAGGGAGGATTCACATGCGCTTCGTCTCGCTGACCGCCGTCGCGGCCCTGGCCATCCTGACCGCGGCGCCCGCGGTGGCCCAGGACACCATCAAGATCGGCATCGTGGTAGAGGCCACCGGGCCCAACGCCGAAGCCGGGGTGTTCACCCTCAACGGCGCCAAGCTCGCGCTCGAAGAAATCAACGCCGCCGGCGGCGTGCTGGGTAAGAGGCTCGAACTCAAGCCCGAGGACAACCAATCCACCAATCCCGGCACCGTGCTGGCCTTCTCCAAGCTGTTCGGCGAGAAGGGCATCGTGTCCATCATCGGCCCCATTCGCAGCACCCAGATCCAAGCGGCCTCGCCCACCATCGCCAAGGCTGGCATCCCCACCATGATCGGCGGCACCGACCCCAGCCTCACCAAGGTGAACAACCGCTGGGTGTTTCGCGGCCGGCCCAACGATTCCTACAGCTCCCGCGTGATCGCCGACTTCGGGGTCAACACCCTAAAGAAGCGGAAGTGGGCCATCGTGCACTCCACCGACGCCTTCGGTTCGGGCGGGATGAACGCCCTCACCGCATCGCTCAAGGCGCTGGGCATCACGCCGGTGCTGGTGCAGGGCTACACCAACAACTCCCAGGACTTCACCCCCGTGGTGCTGGCGGTGAAGAAATCCGGCGCCGACATCATCGGCACTTACATGACCAACTCGCCGGACGTGGGCATCTTCGCCAAGCAGCTGCGCCAGTTGGGGGTTAGTGCCGACTGGGTGGGCTCGCCCTCGCTGGTGTCGGTGACAGCCATGGAGCTGGCAGGGCCGGCACTCAACGGCGTGCACAGCGTGGCCGACTTCACACCCGACGCCAGCGCCGAGTCCAAGGCCTACACGGCCAAGTACAAGGCGGCCTACAAGCTCGATCCGGATGTCTATTCCAGCTGGGCCTATGACGCCATGCGAATCCTGGCCCGTGCCATCGGCGATGCGAAAAGCACCGAGCCCGAGGCCATTCGCAAGGGCATCGTGGGCATCCAGGGCTGGAAGGGCGTGGAAGGCACCTACAGCTTCGACGACAAGGGCGACGGCCTGCGCGGCTACAACGTGGTGCGCATCGACAACGGCAAGGTGGGCTTCATCAAGCACATCGACTTCAAGGACTGAGGTCTTCAAGGGGAGAGCGGCTGCACCGCGCCGGAACCGGGCACTCGAGAACCCGGCCCGGCGCGGCCCGTGCCGCGAGACCCGCTGCCGTCCTTTGGTACCCCCCGTGCCCCCGACTCCGACCCCGAGCGCAAACCCTCCGTGGAAGCCCTGACCAACAACCTGCAGGTGATCTTCCAGGGCCTTGCCCTGGGCAGCATCTATGCACTCGTGGCGCTAGGCTTCGTGCTCATCATCCGCGCCACCAACGTGGTGAACTTCGCCCAGGGCGATTTCGCCATGCTGGGCGGCTATGCCATGGTGCTGTTTTTCTCGGCACTGGGCTGGCCCTACGCGCTGGCGCTGGTGGCGGCGCTGGTGGTGATGGCCATCTTCGGGGTGCTGTTCAACTACGGCGTGTACTACCCGCTGCGCCACCGCTCCTTCCTGCCAGTGCTCATCTCCACGCTGGGCGCCTCCATCTTCCTGCAGAACACGGTGCTGGCGGTGTTCGGGCCGCAGCCGCGCCCGCTGGAGAAAACCCTGCCGGTGGACGGCATCAACGTGGGCGGGGTGTTCCTCGACAGCCAGTATCTGGTGATCCTGGCGGTCACGTTGCTGCTGGTGCTGGGAACCTACCTGTTCTTCGAGAAGACGCTGCTGGGGAAGAAGCTCCAGGCTACTTCCCAGGACAAGGACATGGCCCGCCTGCTGGGCATCCCCGTCGCGCTGATGATTTCCATCACTTTCATCTACAGTGCGGTGCTGGGCGGCATCGCCGGCGTGCTGGTGGGGCCGATCCTTTTCGTGTCCATCGGCATGGGCTCCATCATCGCCCTGAAGGCCTTCGCGGCCACCATCATCGGCGGGTTCGGCGACGTCACCGGCGCCATCGTGGGCGGACTGCTGCTGGGCGTGATCGAAAGCCTGGCCGCCTACCACATCTCGGTGCCCTACAAGGACGCCTACGCCTTCCTGGCGCTGTTCCTGTTCCTGCTGGTGCGCCCGCAGGGCATCTTCGGCGAGAAGGTCTCGGAGAAGGCCTAGCCCCTCATGCCGCCGAAGATTTCCCGCCCCTGGCTGGTGGCGCTGGCCATCGTGGCCATCGCCCTGCCGCTTATCCCGTACCGCTTCGAGGTGAGCGCCTACGTGGTGCAGATGTTCATGCAGGCGGTGACTTACGCCATCGCGGTGCTGGGCCTGGTGGTGGTGCTGGGCTACACCGGCCAGATCAACCTGGCGCAGGCCGCCTTCTTCGGTCTGGGCGCCTACGGCGTGGCGCTGGGCACGGTGACGGGCGGCTGGAGCTTCTGGCTTTCGCTCGCCGCCGGCGCCGCCGTGGCCACCGGCGCCGGGCTCGCCCTGGGCCTTACCACCATCCGCCTGGGCGGCCACTACCTGGCCATGATCACCATCAGCTTCCAGCAGATCCTCGACCTGGTGCTGGTGAACTGGATCGAGGTGACCCGCGGCCCCGACGGCGTGGCGGGCATCCCGCGGCCCTCGCTGGCGGGCTTCGAACTGGCCGACGACCGGGCCTACCTGGTGTTCTGCGCGGCCGTGCTGTACGTCGTGGTGTTCGCCGTGTGGTGGCTGCCCCACACGCGGCTGGGCCGCGCCATGCGCTCGGTGCGCGAGAACGAACTGGCGGCCGAGGTGGTGGGCGTGCACACGCTGCGCACCAAGGTAGTGGCCTTCTCGCTGTCGGCGCTGCTGGGCGCCATCGGCGGCGGGCTGTACGCCGGCGGCTTCGCCTACATCAGCCCCGACAACTTCAACTTCGCCCGCTCGGTGGAATTTCTCACCGCCGTGCTGCTGGGCGGCGCCCAATCGCCCTTCGGCGGGGTGATCGGCACGCTCCTGATCGTGCAGATGCCCGAGTGGCTCAAGCACCTGCCGGAATCGCTGCGCTTCATCAAGGACGTGTATCTGGCGGTCTACGGCATCGGCGTGATCCTGATCATGGTGTTCCTGCCCGAGGGCATCTGGGGCCTCATCAAGGCGGCCCGGGCGCGCCTCGCCAGGCCGGCGGACACCACCGACACCAGCGGCGTGGCGCCGCTCGACTTCGATGTACCGGGCGCCGCCGGCGGTCCGGTTCTGCGCGTCAAGGCGCTGTCCAAGCACTTTGGCGGCCTGAAGGCGGTGGACGGGATCGACATCGAGGTGGCGCGCGGCAGCGTGCATGCGCTCATCGGCCCGAACGGCTCGGGCAAGACCACCTCGCTCAACGTGGTAAGCGGCATCTACCGGCCAACTGCCGGACAGGTGATGCTAGGCGAGGAGGATGTGTCGCTGCTGCGCCCCCACCAGCGCGCCGGCCGCGGCATGGGCCGCACCTTTCAGAACATCCGCCTGTTCTCTACGCTCTCGGCGCTGGAGAACGTGATGGTGGGCGCGCAGCGCGACCGCAACCCCATCGGCCGGGGCAACCGGGCACTGCGGGCGCGGGCCATGAGCGCGCTGGCCTTCGTGGGCCTGGCCGATCGCGCCCACGTGATCGTGCGCAACCTGCCCTACGGCCACCAGCGGCTGGTGGAGATCGCCCGCGTGCTGGCCGGGCATCCGCGGCTGCTGCTGCTGGACGAACCGGCCGCGGGCCTCAACCAGACCGAAAAGATGGAGTTCGTCGACCTGCTCAGGCGCCTGCGCGGCCACGGCCTCACCATCTTCCTCATCGACCACGACATGGGGCTGGTGGAGAAGGTCTCCGACCGCATCACGGTGCTCAACTTCGGCCGCAAGATCGCCGAGGGCTCGCCCCAGGAAGTGCTGCGCAATCCCGACGTGATCGCCGCCTATCTCGGCACGGCGGGCAAGGTGAACTGATGGCTCTGCTGGAGCTGCGCGAGGTGGCGAGCGCCTATGGCAACGTGCAGGCGCTGCGCGGCGTGAGCCTGCGGGTGGAAGCCGGCGAGCTCGTGACCCTGCTGGGCGCCAACGGCGCGGGCAAGAGCACCACGCTCAAGACCATCTCGGGGCTGATCGCGCCGGTACGCGGCGAAGTGCTCTTCGAGGGCCAACCCATCCACCGGCTGGGACCGGAAGCGGTGGCGCGGATGGGCATCAGCCACGTGCCCGAGGGCCGGCGCATCTTTCCCGGGCTGACGGTGCGGGAGAACATCCTGCTGGGCGGCTCCAACCGCAAGGGCGTGACACGCCGCCAGCTCGAAGCGGAGGCGGACGAGAAATTCCAGATTTTCCCTGAGATCCGCCCCTTCGAACACGCGCTCGGCTGGACGCTCTCAGGCGGCCAGCAGCAGATGCTGGCGGTGGCCCGCGGGCTGATGGCCAGGCCGAAGCTGCTGCTGCTGGACGAGCCCTCCCTGGGGCTCGCGCCGCTCATTGTGCAGAACCTGTTCGGCGCCATCCGCGACATCCGCGCCCGCGGTACCACCATCCTGCTGGTGGAGCAGAACGCCAACATGGCGCTGTCCGTGGCCGATCGCGGCTACGTGCTGGAAACCGGCACGCTGATTCTCGAGGGCAGCCCGCGAGAACTGCTCGACAACGAGGAGGTGCGCGCCGCCTACCTCGGCGGGCACCACGCCTGAGGGGGCGCGCCGCTGCGGACCCGGCAGCCTCTCAGTCCCGGTCACTTCACAGCCAGGAGCACAGCGCCATGAAGCTCTCCGCCCAGCAGCTCGCCCAATTCGCCGAACGCGGCTACATCACCGTCGCGGCGCTGTTCGACGGCGCCGAGATTCACGCGCTGCGTACCGCGCTCGCCCGCATCAAGGCGTCTTCCCATCAGCCGCAGGTGGTGCGCGAGCGCACCAATCAGTCGGTGCGCCTCGTCTACGGCGCGCATCTGTTCGACGACACCTGGAACCGCCTCGCCCATCACCCCCGGTGGATCGAGCCGGCCTGCCAGCTGCTGGGCGGCCACCTGTACATCCACCAGCTGCGCATCAATCCCAAGGCCGCCTTCGACGGCCAGGGCTGGTGGTGGCACCAGGACTATGCCACCTGGCGCTTCGAGGACGGCATGCAGGAACCGCGTGCGCTCATGATCGGGGTGTTCCTCGACGCCATGACCCCCGCCAACGGACCGCTCATGGTGATCCCGGGCTCGCACACCTACGGCCACATCGAACGCACCAGCCCCGACCAGGATTCCAGCGGCTATACCGTGATGGACATCCCGCGCGAAACCATCGAGAGGCTGGTGCAGGAGGGCGGCGGCATCGAAGCAGTCACCGGGCCGGCGGGCACAGTGCTGTTCATGCACTGCAACCTGGTGCACGGCTCCACAGGCAACATAACCCCCTTCGAGCGCACCATCGCCTATCTCAACGTGGCCTCGGTGGACAATCCCACCCGCAGCCACCGCGCCGAGTGGTTCGCCAACCGCGACTGCTCGCCGCTGCAGAGCCTCGACGACGACTGCCTGCGGCAGGCCGAGGCCACCGCCATCTGAAGGGGCAGCTGCGCCCGGGCTAGCATCACACCGCCACGGCCGGGACGGCCACGCCGCCCGGCCGCGCGCGCATCAGCCGAACACGCGGCCCGTGAGCAGCGGCAAGCTGTCGCGGATGAAGGCCTCGTCCACCCGATTGGAGGGTGTGAGACGGTTGATCAGGTCGGGCAGCTTCTCCGCCAATCCAGTCACCACGCGCTCGGGCGTGAGGTTGAGCTTGGCGGCCAGGGCGGCCACGCCTTCGCGGCCGCACACCTTCAGGACATCCTCGGGCGCGAGAGGCTCGTTTCTGCCGTCGGACAACCAGGACGCCACGTGATTGGCGTACCCCTGGCTCGCGAAGCGGTCCAGCAGGCCCTGCAGGCCACCCGGGTAATCCTCGATCAGCGTGAAAACCACGCTGTTGAACAGGTTGTTTGGGTGGCCCACTGCATCGAGATTCAGGCGTTCGGCAAGGCCGGTCAGCACGTCGCTCATCGGGATCTCCTCAGGATGGATTTGGCGTCGTCGTGTCACGCAAGCCGAGCGTATCCGACCCCGGCGCGCTTGTGCTTCGAAACGCACCGCAGCACGCCGGGGTGCTTCTCTATGGGCGCGCGGACGCACCAAGAACCGCTTGCGCCGCGCCCGCCACTTTCAGGACTGCATCGTGCGCAGCACCCGCAACGCCGCGCAGGCCGCACCGAAGCCGTTGTCGATGTTGGTCACCAGCAGCCCCGCAGCGCAGCTGGCCAGCATGGCGTTGAGTGCCGAGCTGCCCTTCTCGGCCACACCATAACCCACCGAGGAGGGGCAGCCGATCACCACGCCAGGCACCAGGCCGCCCACCACCGTGGGCAGGGCTGCATCCATGCCAGCCACCACGATCACCACCGGCATGGCCTTGATCTCGTCCAGTCGCTCCAGCAGCCGCCAGATGCCCGCCAGGCCCACGTCAGTCACCTCGAGCGCCGGCTCGCCGTACCATCCCAGCGTGCGCGAGATCTCGCGCACCAGGTTCACGTCCGAGGTGCCTGCCGCCACCACGGCCACACGCTTTGCGGTGTGCAATGGCTCGGGTTCGCCGAAGTAACCGGTGCGCGACAGGGCGTCGTACTGGATGCGGTCGCGGTGGTGGCCGGGCAGGGCATCGAGCTGTTCGGTGGACAGGCGCGTGATCAGGAAGCGCGCGTGCCGCTGGGCGGCCTGGTCGAGGATGGTGACGAGGTGGGCGGCCGTCTTGCCGCTGGCGAGGATGGCTTCCTCCAGGCCCATGCGGCTGCGGCGATCGAAATCGAGGCGGATGTCCTTGTGCAGATCCATTTGAAATTGCGCTTCCAGGGTGCCGCCGGATGGCGGCGTTGCAGAGCCGGACCGGGGGCGCGGCCCGGAGAGGTTCAGGCTGCGCCAGCGGTGCGCAGTTCGCGCACCAGGAAGGCGCTGCCGGTGCGATAGGGCGCGAAGCCCACGGCAAGCTCGATGCCGCGCTGCGCGAACAACTGCGCCACCTGGCCCGCTAGCGCATCGCGGCGCACGCGCTCGGTGCAGGCCAGCGTCTCGGCGTCGAGCTCGATCACCGCGCCAGCGGCGCGCACGCGGCAGCGCACGGTGCGCGGCGACAGGGCCGCGTCCACCAGCCGCTCCGCGGCGTGCACGGCGGCGAGCATGTCCGGGTGGATGGCGATGCCGGTCTCGATGCGGCTCGACAGGCAGGGCGAGGAAGGCAACTCGGCCACGCCGGCGAGGCCCAGGGTGCGCGCCAGCGCGCGCACGCCGGCCTTGGCGATGCCGGCCTCCACGAAGGGGTGGCGCACGCCGTGCTCGCGGGCGGCCTCCAGGCCCGGGCGGTACTCGCCCAGGTCGTCGGTGTTGGTGCCCGACACCACCTGCGCCGTGGTGCGCGGCGCGATGGCGCCGTACAGGCTGGTCTTGCAGAAGAAGCAGCGGTTCACCGGATTGGCGCGGTAGTCCTGGCGCGCGAACTCGCCGGCATCGATGATCTCGAGCGCCCAGCCCTCGCGGGCGGCGAGGTCACGGGTGCGCGCGGTGGCCTCGGGCGGCACGGCCGGCGAGGTGGCATGGAACATGGCCACGCGACCCGGCAAGCGGCGATGGGCAAAGCTTCCCAGGGTGAGGCTGTCCACACCGCCGCTCACGGCCACGGCGATGCTGCTCATGCCGCAGAGAACGCGCTCCAACGCCTCGGCCCGGGTGTCGTGCACGGCGCTCACTCGAGCCCCTCGTCCTCGGCAGCGCGACGCAGCGCGGCGCGCCCGGCAAGCCCCTCCACCTGCGCGGTGTCGTCGCTCTCGGCCTTGGCGGTGGCGGCCTGCGGCCGCTGCACCACCTTCACGCGCACGGCATGGTTGCCCACCAGCACCATGCGAAGGTCGCGCGGCAGCGTCTTGCGATGCACCACCTGGTAGCGCAGGCCGATGGTGGCAGTCTCGAGGAAGCAAGCGTCCGTCACTGCATGCAGCTGGGCGGGATCCGCCAGCACCTGGATGGAGGCGGCGATGCGGCCCTTCTTGCCGACCACGGGGCTGTGCAGCACGTCGACCACCGCCGGGTGGCTGCGCAGGTGATCCAGGGCGATGGCGAGGTCCTCGGGGGTCTGGTCGTCCACCTCGAAGACGATCACGGCCACGGGCGCATCGGCGGCGTCGGAGTCGGCGTCCACCGGCTCAAAGCACACCACCCGCAGCACGTTGGAAAGCCCGGGCAAGACCCTGGTCCCGAAGCCGTGGCCGGTGCGGCCGAGCCTCAGGGCGCCTCTGGGGCGTGCCTGGGTGCAGCCCAGGTGGCGCACGATGGCGGCACCCGTGGGCGTGACGCGCTCGCCAGCCACGCCGTCGTCGGCAAAGGCATAGCCCTCGAGCAGCATGGCCGCCGCCGGTACCGGAACGGGCAGCTTTCCATGGGCCGTCTTCACGAATCCCGAGCCCAGCGGCAGCGTGCCGATGGACCAGGACTGCGCACCCGTGGCATGGATCAGCCACGCGGCGCCCACGATGTCGGCGATGGAGTCCCACTCGCCCAGCTCGTGGAAGGACACCAGCTCGGTGGGCTTGCCGTGGATGCGGCCCTCCACCTCGGCCAGGCGTGTGAAGATGTCCACCGCACGGCGCTTTACCTCGGCATCGAGCGGCGCGGACAACAGGTGGGTGCGGATGTCGGCGAAGTCGCGGTGGGCGTGGTGGTGGTGGAGGCGGTGGACATGGCCGTGGCCCGGCACCGGGACGTCCACCCGGAAGCGGCTGCCGGTGAGCGCGTGGTCGGCGTGCGCCTCGAAGGCGCAGGCCACTTCCGCGGGCAGGCCGGCCGCGCGCACGGCCGCCAGCACGCCCTCGCGCAGGTGCGCGAAGGCGTCGGTCACGGCGGCGATGAACATGTCGCCCGCCACGCCGCCCACGGCGTCGAGGTGGATGTGCGAAACCATCGAAGGGCCCTCGCGGGGCGGACGCGCCGCGCTCAGACCTCCGCGCGGGCGTGCGCCCTGCCCAGCATGGGATAGAGCGAGCCCTTGGCATCGAACCGGAAGGCCTCGGGCTCGCCCGCCACCTCGAACAGCGAAGGGTTGGCGCGCACCAGGTCCATCATGGGCTCGGAGACGTGCAGGTCCATGACCTGCAGCGTGTTGGGGATGCGCACGATGCGCGTGTCCTGGGGCTTGACCCGCACCACCGTCTTGACCGCGAGCTGGATGGCCTCGCGGTCGGTGTTCATGATGATGGGGATCGCCGCACCGTCCAGGTAGGTGGAGGTGATGACGTTGGCGTAGGTCTTGGCGATGTCCATGTCGCGGTACAGGCGCATGGTGATCACGTCGGCCGAACCAAGCCCCGTGGCGTTGCCGTGGGTCTCGGGCGTGAGCCCCAGCACCACGATCTTCTTCACGAAGGGCTTCATGTTCCACTCCACGTTGCGGCAGTTGCGCCCCGTGATGTTGGGGTCCATGCCGGAGCCGGAGATGTTCTTGCCGATCTTCTCCACCACCAGCACGTCGATCTCGTCGAACTGCAACCGTGCCATCATGTCCTTGGCCTTTTGCTGCAGCACCGGCTCGCGCTCGAAGATGGCCGGGCCGGGCACGGCCTCGATGAGAGCCGTCTCGTCGGCGGCGTTCTCCACCATGGCCACGCCAAGCAGCACGTTGCGCTTGGACATGATCAGGCGCGCGGCCTCGGGCAGCAGGCGGCCGAAGGCATCCATGCCCTCGGTGTGCAGCTCGGTGGCGCCGATGATCTTGCCCATGCCGATGGTCATCATCTTCACGATGCCCGACTCGATGGGAGCGCGGAAGTTGGTGTGCGGCTTGACGCGGCACACCAGCACCACGCCGTCGGCGGCCGCCGCCAGCTTGTCCATGTAGACCGGCATGCCGGAGGGCAGACGCCCCAGTTCCACCACCTCCATCTGCGAGTGGACGGGACAGCCCACGCTCTGTTCGGTGATGCCGTAGCCCTCGAGCACCTCGCGCTGGCCCTCGGCGGTGGCGCCGCCGTGGCTGCCCATGGCGGGAAAGATGAAGGGCTTCGCGCCCAGCGCCTTGAGCTCCGCCACCACCTGCTTCGCGCACTCGGCCACGTTGGCAATGCCGCGGCTGCCGCAGCCCACGGCGATGCTCATGCCAGGCTTCACCTGGGCGCGCACCTCGGGCCGCTGGAACTGGGCCGCCACTTCCGCAGCCACGTCGTTCACGCGCGGGGTCTGGAACCTCTGCCGCACGTGGACCATGCGCGGCAGGGCAACGTCGAGTCCGCCCGCGATGTTGGTTTCGATGCGATCGCCGATCATGGCTTCACCCCTCCGATGGTTGTCATGGGCGCATGCCTGCGCCCGTGCCCGGCGTGCTCAAGCGCCGGGGCCCGCATTCTGCCACCCCCCGGGGGAGGCCGTCATATCAGCGTACAAAGCGGCGTAGCGGGCGGCCGAGGCGTCCCAGCTGAAGTCGCGGGCCATGCCGTTGCGCTGCAGGGCGCGCCACATGCGCCGGTTGGCAAAGGCCGCCGCGGCGCGGGTAAGCGCCTCCAGGAGCGCCTCGGGCGTGGGCTCGCGGAACAGGAAGCCCGTGGCCGTGCCCTCGGCGAGGGTGGCCGGCGCACAGTCGGTCACGGTGTCGGCCAGTCCGCCCGTGTCGCGGGCCACCACCGGCGTGCCGTAGCGCTGGCTGTACATCTGATTCAGGCCCGAGGGCTCGTAGCGCGACGGCATCACGAAGACGTCGGCGCCAGCCTCCAACAGGTGCGACAAGCCTTCGTCGAAACCCACCACCACGCCCACTTCGCCGGGGTGGCGCGTGGCGAGCTCGCGAAACGCCGCCTCCAGGGGCGCCTCGCCCGACCCCAGCACCGCCAGCTGCGCCGGCAGCGCCACCAGCTGGCTGGTCACCTCGGCCAGCAGGTCCAGGCCTTTCTGGTGGGCGAAGCGGCTGACCACCCCGAACAACGGCCGTCCCGGCCCGGGCGACAGGCCGAAGCGCTCGCGCAGCGCCGCGCGGTTGTCGTCCTTGCGCGCCAGCGTGCCGGGGCCATAGCGGCGGGCGATGAGCGGGTCGGTGCCCGGGTTCCATGCCGCCGTGTCGATGCCGTTCAGGACGCCGCTCAGGTAGCGGGACCGCCACGACAGCAGCCCCTGCATGCCGAAGCCCAGGGGCGCCTGCTGAATCTCCCGCGCGTAGGTGGGGCTCACGGTGCTCAGCCGGTCGGCGTGGAACAGGCCGGCCTTGAGGAAGGAGAGATTGCCGTGGAACTCGACCCCGTCGGGCTGGAACAGCGACCAGGGCAGGCCCAGGCGCTCCATGGCGGTGGCCGGAAACAGGCCCTGATAGGCGAGGTTGTGGATGGTCATGAGTGTGGCCGCCCGCGGGCCGGGCAGGATGGACAGCCAGCTCGGCGCGAGCCCGGTCTGCCAGTCGTTGCAGTGGAGCACCTGCGGCACCCAGTCGCGCCCCGGGCGCGCCAGCTCGGCCGCGGCGCGCGACAGCAGGCCGAAGCGAAAGTCGTTGTCGGGCCACTCGGCGCCCCCGGGCTGGTGGTACGGGCCGCCCTCGCGGGCGTAGAGGGCCGGGCAGTCCAGCACCAGCAGCGGGGTGCCGCCAGGCAGCGCCGACTCGAGCAGCCGCGCCACCGGGAAGGGCGGCAGCTCCAGCACCCCGGCCAGCCGCGCGCGGCCTTCCACCCAGCCCAGCACCGGGCCGTAGCCGGGCATGAGCACCCGCGCGTCCACACCGGCGCGGCGCAGCGCAGCGGGCAGCGCCGCGCTCACGTCGGCCAGGCCGCCGGTCTTCACCAGCGGCGTCGCCTCGGAGGTGGCGAACAGCACCTTCACCGCGAGGGTTCCAGGATCAAGGCGCCAAGCGGCGGCAGCGTGAGCACCGCGGAGAAGGGCTGGCCCATCCAGGCAAGCCGCTCCGCGTGCACGCCGGCGGCGTTGCCCACGTCGGCGCCGCGGTAGTGGCGCGAGTCGGAATTGAACAGCTCGCAGTAGAAACCGCCCTGGGGCACGCCGATGCGATACCCCGGCCGGGGCACGGGCGTGAAGTTGAGCACCGCCAGCACAAAGCGGCCACCGCGCGCCCGGCGCAGCAGCGCAATCACCGACTGCTCGGCGTCGTGGCAGTCGATCCAGGCGAACCCGGCGGGCTCGAAGTCGAGCTCGTGCAGCGCCGGGTGATCGCGCACCAGGCGCATGAGGTCGCGGGTGCAGCGCTGCACGCCGGCATGCCAGTCGGTGCCCAGCAGGCCCCAGTCCAGCTCGCCGCCCGCGCGCCACTCCCGGCCCTGGCCGAACTCGCCGCCCATGAACAGCAGCTTGCGGCCCGGGCTCACAGCCTGCAGCGCCAGCAAAAGGCGCAGGTTGGCGAATTTCTGCCAGGTGTCGCCCGGCATCTTGTCCAGCAGCGAGCGCTTGCCGTGCACCACCTCGTCGTGGGACAGCGGCAGCAGGAAGTTCTCGCTGTAGGCGTAGAGCTGGCCGAAGGTGAGCCGGTCGTGGTGAAAGCGCCGGTGCACCGGGTCGTGGCTCATGTAGGCGAGCGTGTCGTTCATCCAGCCCATGTTCCACTTCAGCGAGAAGCCCAGGCCCCCCAGGTAGGCCGGCCTCGACACCATGGGCCACGCAGTGGATTCCTCGGCGAGCGTGAGCGCGCCGGGGAAGTCGCGGTGCACCAGGGTGTTGAGCTCGCGCAGGAAATCGATGGCCTCCAGGTTCTCGCGCCCGCCGTGGCGGTTGGGCAGCCACGCGCCCTCGCGCCGCGAATAGTCGAGATAGAGCATGGAGGCCACCGCGTCCACGCGCAGGCCGTCCACGTGGAACTCCGACAGCCAGAACGCCGCCGAGGACAGCAGGAAGCTGCGCACCTCGTTGCGGCCGAAGTTGAACACGTGGGTGCCCCAGTCGGCGTGCAGCCCGAGGCGCGGGTCCTGATGTTCGTAGAGCGCCGTGCCGTCGAAGCGCGCCAGCGCCCAGTCGTCCTGGGGGAAGTGGGCCGGCACCCAGTCGAGGATCACCCCGAGCCCGGCCTGGTGGCAGCGGTCCACGAAGGCACGGAAGTCGTCGGGCGAGCCATGCCGGCCGGTGGGCGCGAAGTAGCCAGTGCACTGGTAGCCCCAGGACTCGTCCAGCGGGTGCTCGGTGACGGGCAGCAGCTCCAGATGCGTGAAGCCCATGTCCAGCGCGTAGGCAACCAAATCCTCCGCCAGCTCGCCCCAGTTCCAAAAGCGCCCGCCGGGATGGCGCTTCCAGGAACCGGCGTGGACCTCGTAGATGTTGAGCGGCGCGCGCAGCCAGTCGCGGGTGGCACGCCCCTGCATCCAGGCGGCATCACCCCAGGCGTGGGCCGGCGGCGCGGTGACGCGGGCCGCGGTGCCGGGGCGCAACTCGAAGGCCTGGCCGTAGGGATCGGTCTTGAGCAGCACGGCGCCGCTGTCCCGATGGCGGATCTCGAACTTGTACAGCGTGCCGGGACCGAGGCCCGGGACGAACAGCTCCCACAGGCCGCTGCCGCCGTGCACCTGCATGGGATGGCAGCGCCCGTCCCAGCCATTGAAGTCGCCCACCACGCTGACCCGCTCGGCGTTGGGGGCCCAGCACGCGAAACGCACGCCGGAAGCGCCACCGCGGGTGCGGCAGTGGGCCCCCAGCACCCGCCAGGCCTGCGTCAGGCGGCCCTCGTTGAACAGGTGGCAGTCCTGCGAGCCGATCTCCGGGGCGAAGCTCCACGGGCTCACCACCTGGGTGCGCGTGTCGCCGCGCAGCACCTCCACCGCGGGCGCTTCGCGCGGCGGATCATCGCCGCGCCACTCGAACACGCCGTCGCCGAGGTCGCGCATGGGCCGGGGATCGCCCTCGCCCCGCAGCCAGGCGGCGCGGGCGTGCGGGTCGAAGTGGCGCACCACCCACTGGCGCGCCTCGCGATGGCGGCCGAGATAGCCATTGGGGTCGTGCAGCCGCCCGTCACGCAGCGCTTCGATGCGCGGGTCTGTCATGGTGCGCTCACGCGGAGAAATCCGTTCACCGGGGGGACGAATCGAGCGGCTATTATAAGAACTGTCCGCCGCCGCCCGCGGCGCGGCGCCTCGCGCAGGACCGCTCCCATGGCCACCGACTCCAACGCCCGCTTCGTGAGCCGCCTCACCAAGGACAGCTACGCTCTGGTGCTGGCGGGCGGCCGCGGCTCGCGGCTGCGCGACCTGACGGACTGGCGCGCCAAGCCCGCCGTGCCCTTCGGCGGCAAGTTCCGCATCGTGGATTTCGTGCTGTCCAATTGCGTCAATTCCGGCGTGCGCAAGATCGGCATCGCAACCCAGTACAAGGCCCACAGCCTGATCCGCCACGTGCAGCGCGGCTGGAGCTTCCTGGACGGTCGCTTCGACGAATTCGTGGACGTACTGCCCGCCTCCCAGCGGCTGGACGAGGGCTGGTACGAAGGCACCGCCGATGCGGTGTTCCAGAACCTCGACATCATCCGCGCCCACAAGCCGGCGTTCGTGCTGGTGCTGGGGGGAGACCACATCTACAAGATGGATTACGGCACCATGCTCGCCGAGCATGTGTCGCGTCAGGCGGACCTCACCGTGGCCTGCATCGAGGTGCCAGTGCCGGAGGCCAGCGCCTTCGGCGTGATGGGGGTGGACGCCGACTGGCGCGTGCGCGACTTCCAGGAAAAGCCCGCCGCGCCCCGCGAGATTCCCGGGCGCCCAGGCATGGCCCTGGCGAGCATGGGCATCTACATCTTCAACGCGCCGTTCCTCTACGAACAGCTGATCCGCGACACCGACACGCCCGGCTCGTCCCACGATTTCGGCCGCGACATCATCCCCTACCTGGTGCCCCGCTACAGGGTGTTCGCCCACGACTTCCGTGACAGTTGCGTGGGGTCCAAGCAGGGCCAGGCCTACTGGCGCGACGTGGGCACGGTGGACGCCTTCTGGGAGGCCAACCTCGATCTGGCGCGGGTGGACCCAGACCTCAACATGTACGACGAGGACTGGCCCATCTGGACCTGGCAGGAACAGCTGCCGCCGGCGAAGTTCGTGTTCGACGATGCGCAACGGCGCGGCCTGGCGGTGGATTCGCTGGTGTCGGGCGGCTGCGTGGTGAGCGGCTCGCGCGTGGCGCGCTCGGTGCTGTTCTCCAAGGTGCGGGTGCACAGCTTCGCCTCGGTGGAGGACTCGGTAATCCTGCCCGAGGTCACCGTGGGCCGCTACGCCAAGCTGCGCCGCTGCGTGGTGGACAAGCGCTGCCACCTGCCCGAGGGTCTGGAGGTGGGCTTCGACCACGAGGCCGACCGGCGGCGCTTCCACGTCACCGAACGCGGCATCACGCTGATCACCCCCGAGATGCTCGGCCAGGAGACGCCCCATCAGCGCTGATACCGCAGCGACGCGGCTGGTGCTGCTGTGGCACATGCACCAGCCCGATTTTCGCGAGGGCCCGGGCGGCCGCTTCAGGCTGCCGTGGGTGTACCTGCACGCGGTGAAGGATTACGCCGACATGGCCGCGCACCTGGAACGCCACCCGCGGGTGCGGGCCGTGGTGAATTTCGTGCCCGTGCTGTGCGAACAGCTCGAGGACTACGCCGCCGCCTTCGCGGCCAGCGAACTGCGCGACCCGCTGCTGGAGGCGCTGGCGCGTCCCGACCTGGAAGGTCTCGATGCCGCCGGACGCGAGTTTCTGCTCGACCGCTGCTTCCGCGCCAATCACGCCAAGATGATCGAGCCCTTCCCCGCCTATCGGCGCCTGCGCGAACTGTTTCGCCATGCTGAATCCCTGGGGACAGGCGCGCTCGACTACCTCTCGGGCCAGTACTTCGCCGACCTGGTCACCTGGTACCACCTGGCCTGGACGGGCGAGACCGTGCGCCGCCGCCACGCCAGCGTGGTGGAGCTCATGTCCAAGGGGCAGGGCTTCACGGCGAGCGACCGGCTGCGGCTGCTGGCGGTTTACCAGGAGGTGGTGAGCGGCGTGTTGCCGCGCTGGCGGGCGCTTGCCGAGCGCGGCCAGGTGGAGCTGTCCTGCACGCCCCACGACCATCCGCTGGGGCCGTTGCTGCTCGACTTCGCCGCTGCCCGCGAAAGCCAGCCCGCGCTGTCCCTGCCGCTATCGCACTGCTATCCGGGTGGCCGCACCCGCCTGGAGGCCCACCTGGATCGCGCACTGCGCAGCCACGCGCAGCGCTTCGGCGCGCGGCCCCAGGGGGTATGGCCGGCAGAGGGTGCCGTTTCGGAGTCCGTGCTCGACCTGCTGGCTGCCGCCGGCGTGCGCTGGACCGCCAGCGGCGAGGGCGTGCTGCATGCGAGCCTCGAAGCCGCCGGCCGCGGCGGGGAAAGCATTCGCGCGCCCTACCGGGGCCACCGCTGGCGCGACACCGGCCTGAGCGTGTTCTTCCGCGATGACCGCCTCTCCGACCTGGTGGGGTTCGAGTACAGCGACTGGCACGGGCGCGACGCGGCTGGCCATTTCCTCGAACAGGTCCGCGCCGTGGGCGCCGCCGCGCCCCCGGGCGAAGCCACCGTGGTGAGTGTCATCCTCGATGGCGAAAACGCCTGGGAGTACTACCCCTACAACGGCTACTTCTTCTTCGAGGATCTCTACGGCGCCCTGGAGAGCCACGCCGGCATTCGCACCACCACCTTCGCCGAGGTGGTGGAAGAGGGCCCGGCGCCCGGCGCACCCCTGCAGAGCTTGCGCGCCGGCAGCTGGGTGTACGGCAATCTCTCCACCTGGATCGGGTCGGCCGAAAAGAATCGCGCCTGGGATCTGCTGTGCGAGGCCAAGCGCCACTACGACCTGGTGATGGCCAGCGCGCGCCTGGATGCCGCGGCGGCGCGCGCCGCCGAACGCCAGCTGGCGGTGTGCGAAAGCTCCGACTGGTTCTGGTGGCTGGGCGACTACAACCCCGGCGCCGCCGTGGCCAGCATGGAACAGGTGTTCCGCGCCAACCTCGCGGCGCTGTACCGGCTGCTGCAACTGCCGGCGCCGGCGGCCCTCGATACGCCGCTCAGCCACGGCGGCGGCGAAGCC